>Ga0316206_1000074_pt1 | contig 209030 bp, 206 predicted proteins | sample 6monthpyrite_MG_FD_204942 | JGI IMG/M metagenome (GOLD analysis project Ga0316206, IMG submission 204942) | Microbial mat bacterial communities from mineral coupon in-situ incubated in ocean water Damariscotta River, Maine, United States -... | ecosystem: Environmental > Aquatic > Marine >... | reverse complement strand
TAATGGTAATTGCATAGAATGTCCTCGAATTTTAGAACTACTAAAATACAATATAAAAGATGAAAAAATGGTTCTATGATCAGGATCAATCGAATGCAACCAGGACGATGATTTATTTTATGAATACTTCCAATTGAAAAATAACGATGGCAAGTAACCTGGCTGGGATTACGTTTATAGTGGCTCTGGAGCATGCTATGGTTATTATAGTTGGCAGGGAATGAGAAGATTGGTATGGGTGAAGAAGCTCAGTCTTTGGTAAAGGTAGAGTGTTACGCCGGTTATCGTGGCGAGGAAACGCCGGTGCGTTTCTACCTTGGCGAGCGTCGCATCGAGGTCTTAGGGGTGCTTGATCGATGGCTTGATCCCGCTTGTCGTGACTTCAAACTCAGGGGTGATGACAACGGTATCTATATCTTGCGTCATATGACTGTCGAAGATGTTTGGGAAATGACCTTGTTCGATAGTCACACCGAGGACGATACCCGGCTTTCATCCACCTAAACCGTTATCAGTACAGTTATAAGCATCGGATACCTGATTATCGAATACCACCTGGTCACCGAAAACAGCCAACATAAATTACTGGCTGGGTATGGCTTGAGTGTTGTGGACAATAAATGTGAAGTGTGAACATGCGTGATGAGGAATGTGTAAAGTTTCTACAATGGGCATTGCCACATCTGCATATGCGTTGGCCAGGCTTTCGCAGAGTTTATGCCCAGGTCTGTAAGCGACTTCATCGACGCATAAAACAGTTAGGTGTTGATGGGGTTTCGGGCTACCGCAATTACCTGGAAAAGCATAGCGATGAATGGCAAATATTGGATGCACTTTGTCGTGTGACCATTTCCCGTTTTTATCGTGACAAACAGATGTTCGCTTTTCTCGAATATGAGGTGTTACCAGACCTGGCGCAACGCGCAGTCGCACGGGGTGATGACTGCCTAAAAGTATGGAGTGTAGGCGGAGGTTCTGGTGAGGAGCCTTATACGCTAGCAATTATCTGGAAGTTAATGTTACAGGAGCGATTTCCAGATCTACGCTTGCAGATTATTGCAACCGATGCTGACCCCAATATGATACAGCGCTGCCAGGCAGCATGTTATGACTATGGCAGCGTGAAAAATCTTCCCGAGCGTTGGCGGGAAAAAGTATTCAACAGACAAGATGAGCAATATTGTCTTAAATTAGAATATCAGGATGATGTTCAGTTTATGGTGCAGGATGTACGCCAGGATTTCAGTGGAGCGATATCCGCAGAAAAGTTCGACCTGGTGTTGTGCCGTAATCTTGTTTTTACTTATTTCGATGAGCCGCTACAACATCAAACCTTTGAGCGCATCTTGCGTGTTTTAAGAAAGGGTGGCACATTGGTGATTGGTATTCATGAAGAATTACCGGAAAACGTGATTGTTGTAAGGGTATGGTCTGAACGATTACGTATTTTTGAAAAAATTTAAATTAACCGGAGGACAAGACAATGACAAAGTTAGAAACTCACATTTCAGTCGGCGCACCCGATCCAGAACTAAAAACGTCTCCCATTCTGGAAGAAGGGGATGAAGAGTTTGATGTACTTGCTCAGGAAGTGGATGATTTGCCGTCCTGCTATTTCAATAATGTTGCCTATGACGATGGCATCTATGTTTGTAGTGGTAGTGGTGCGCTTTTGCATTGTAAAAAAGGGCTATGGGTAAGAGAAAGCGGTTGTGATCCCGATAACCCCTAAGCTAATTTTTTTACAATTATCGAAAGCCAGGGCCGCACTGAAAAACCGGGTCAGAGAACGCTTAAAATATCTTCGAGCTTCATTTTAGCCGAGTATGAGGGGAATCTAGAAATTACTAAATAATTACTCTATGAATGAATTGAGATAACAAAAGAACTACTAGAATTGATTGAGGCATTAGATCCAGTAAAATAAGCTGTGAACTAATCTATTGCATCGTAACTGAACGCCGCACGGAAACCAATCACGTGTCTCGACGAAATAAACTACTTATTTGGCTGGCTGGCATTATTGCCTTGTTGGGGTTGTGTTATGCCAGTCTGCCATGGGTCCTTGTGGGTCTGATAAAACATAATTTAGCGGCGCGAGGTTTGTCTGATATCAAGCTCCGTGTCGATCACCCTAATTGGCATGGGATTCGACTGCATTCACTTGCCTTCACCGCCATTGCAGGTGAACAGCAGTTTTTCTGTGAAGTGCCGAACGTGGAGGTAACGTATCACCTGATGGAACTGGTGACGGGGACAGTGGCGCGGATTCGGGTGCCCGTTGTTGCAGTGCGTATCCAGTCCGCCGCTGGCAGTGCACCGTTTGGACAAACCACTGCGTTGCCGCTGGCTACCCTGTTATCGGGGCAATGGTTATCACAACTGCCAGTACGCGAATTGTTGCTCGAACAACTCAGCGCAGAAGCACGTACACCAGCAGATACCGTTTACACGTTGCAGTTAAGTGGCGAGCTGCGTGATGCGCAACTACAGGTCAACGGCGACATCCGGCTACCCAAGCCGGCGCAACGGCCGATCGTCTTTTCAATCAACGCACAACACACGGGCGAGGTGCGTTTGCTCGTTTCGTCTATCGATCAAACCGCAACGCCCATGTTGGATTTGAGAGTGAACCCGGTTGCCGTTGATAAGGATTCACTCAAGCAGGACCCGATCGATCTCAATGGGGTGCTTACAGCCAAGCTCGATACTTTAGTGCCTATGGTATTACCTTTATTGGGGGCGGCGGATTGGAAGGCGGGACTTGAGGGGTATCTCAAAAGCCATTGGCAAGCGAAGGTTACCGATTCGCACTGGCAGGTTACGGGCGAGGCGGCAGTGCATGCTTTGGGTGGACGTTGGCGTGACCAGGTACTACCGCGTGGTGAGTTGACATCCAAATTTGACGTCGACTCACAACGGGTGACGCTGTCATCCACCTTGCGTGTAGCGGAACAGGCGGTGGTCCTGGAAACTAAGGGGGTGCATCAGTTTGCTAGCGGTGATGGTCATGCCGATCTCACGCTGCGGCCGGTGGTGTTCAGCGATGCGGGTTTTGTGTTGAGTCGACTACGCAAAGATTGGCCTTATCCCTTCGACATCACCGCCGGCCGTGTGTCGGGTAGCGGTCGGCTGGTTTGGCAAAAGGCCATAGTTCGGCAATTGGAACCACAAATCTTTATCAAGCTGAATAAGCTCGGCGGACACTACAGTAATATGATCTTTGCGGGACTCAGTGGTGAGCTGGCGCTGACGTATGGCGAGGGCGTGCGCACGAGCAAAGATGCGCAGCTGCACATCGATGTCGTGGATATCGGTTTTCCCGTGGAAAAGATCGATGTACGTTTCGCGCTGGCACCACTCCCCAAAACGGTGCTGCCCCTGGTGCGGGTGCAAAGCTTTAACGCGCAATTATTAGGCGGTACCGCCAGGAGCGGACCATTCGAACTGAACTTTGGCCGGGATAAGAACGCGTTCGTGGTGCAGCTTGAGCAAATCGGGCTGAATGACATTATGAAACTGGAACAACAGGAAGGATTGGAAGGCAGCGGAGTGTTGGACGGACAAATCCCGATTGAGATTTCCAGCAAGGACATTTTCGTCACCCACGGTCAACTGTCCGCGCGCAAGCCGGGTGGTGTCATCCGTTACACGCCCACGCCGAAGGTGGCTGCGTTAGCGCAATCCAATGCGAGTGTGGGCATGATGGTGAAAGCCCTGAGTAACTTTCGGTATCAGGTGTTGGATGTGATCAGTAATTATAAACCTGGCGGTGATTTGACGCTGCAGGTCCGCCTGGAAGGCAAGAACCCAGATTGGCAGAGGGGGCAGCCTGTCAATTTAAATCTGAATCTGCACGAGAATATTCCCGCCTTGTTACGTAGCTTGCAGTTGAGCGAAGATATTACCGAACGTGTCCGCAAGCGTTATCAAGATACTGAATGAAGGTGCTGGGAAGGGTGGCCAGTAGCTGCCTTCGAATATCAATGCTATGCTGATATTAGGTAATGTTGACTAAGGAAACCCATTATGCGAATTGCCTTGACCAGGATCGGCGTTTTATTCGGACTCGTTTTGTTCGCCAGTGCGTGTACGCCACAAGTGGAAGTTGTCGCCAGGGAGCCGATTAATATCAATCTTAATGTTAAAATCGAACACGAAATTCGGGTCAAGGTCGATAAGGAACTGGATAACGTATTTAGTGAAAACAAAGGGCTATTTTAATATAAAGGGAGTCGCTGTGATGACAAGATGCTTATCGTTACGTTTATTTGCAATGCCCGCATTGATTATCATGCTTGCCGGGTTAGGGTGGTCCGCACCAGGCTGGGCGATCGATCTTCAGAGTGCCAAGTCTCAGGGACTGGTGGGCGAACAGCCCAACGGCTATCTGGGTTTGGTAAAAGCATCTGTCTCGGCCGACGTGAAAACCATGATGAATGACATCAATGCTCAACGTAAAAAAGAATACCAGGTCATTGCACAACGTAATAAAACCAAGCTTAATGTGGTCGAAGCCCTGGCAGGAAAAAAAGCCATCGAACGGACCCCGTCGGGTCAGTATGTCAAATTGACTTCTGGGCAATGGGTGAAAAAGTGACCGCCGTTATTTTTCAATAACGCTTAATCCAAATTTTAGAATAACGATTCGCTATTCTTCACAGCCTTAATCGCTCGATTTAAGGGATACCTTAGTAAGGCATTTCTGTCTAAGCTGTTTGACGGTCTCAGTATTAATTCATGTCGAGAATATAGTGACAAACTTCGGTGCCTGCTCCACACATGAGCAAATGACGGCGGGGATGTTACATAGCCAATTACGTACTGACACGCCCCCGGTGCTGTTTTATCTGCTGCAGCGCGCTTGAAGAAAACAGACAATGCTGTCAACCGAAAAGCCCATAAAGTAACCGAAAAAGACCTTGCTGCTGTTTATATAGCGATTGCCAAGTTAACACTAGTGAAATCAGCGTATGCCATCGAATTGGTTTCGCTTAAGGCATCGCTAAAACGTATTGCCGCTTATACGGGAGTGCTCGATAAGGCTGACAAGATACAGAATAAGCCGGCTAAGAAAAGACGCAAAAAAACGTGCGAAAACGACAGCTGCCGCTTACGTATTTCAGGATAGCTATATCGGATAGACGAGTTTAGAGGACAATGGTCCCTTAGTTGAAAGCAATGATTATTCTCTAGTCTAACTCTTATCGTTCATAAGACCTGGCAATCTGTTCATAGACGAAGCCATGTACGGCAAGTTTATCTTTTTCATCCGACCACTGGAATTCAACGCCATATCTAAACTTGTCTTCGTCATCCTGTTTTGGAATGATTCGTCGTATTATGGCTGGTATGCTGATGTAGTCTTCGATATCCGCAACTTTTATTTTTGCCACCGTTGATATTAAGTCTCCGACTTCACCGATTTCTTCTGTGGTGACAACCAATCCCCCTCCGGTACTCATGTCTGTGATGAGGGCGCTTTTTGTTTTGATATCTGATTTTCCTGTTTCTTCATTCTGTACGGTTGCGATTACTTGCGTCGTCGCCCGATTTGCCTGACGTACGATTTTACTTTCCATTTCTTCTGGATAATGTAAATGGATGTAGGCATATGGTGTGACGGCTTTTTTGATAATGTGTGAAACAAAAGCCTGCACCGTTTTACCAGATAAGAGCCGAACCGCAAATAACTGTTCTTCATTAGCGATTAAGGATTTTCCATCACAGGTCGGTGCTGTGGTGATGATACTTTTTCCGACTAAAGAGCCGATTACCCGAACATAATAACGCTCTTCATCATCAGGTTTACAGGGATAATATTGGAGTTGCAGGGAATCACCCGTTGCTAAATTTAATTCCGTTTCTTCGTTTTTCATACCCATTTTTTCGTTATTTTCGATAGACTAGCTATTTTTCTTTAAATAGATGCTAATTGTATCGACTAAGTGGTTATTTAGTTTACCCGGAATGAAGGTTTTGAAAGCAATTGTTTCCATATAGCTAGTATATGGTTATATAGCCATAATTATTGTAACGGTTCTGCCTTGGATGGATATTATCGTTTAGCGTTGGAAAACCGTTCGATAATACTGCGGACAGGCTCAATCGAGTTGATGCCTTCCACGCTCTTTCCTGCCTGCCAGTAATCGAGTGAACCGGTTTTATCGAGTACAGCTTGCTTTAATTTCCAAAGCGACCTCAGCATATAAAGAGTACGCAGTAGATATTTACGTTTTTGTCCGCGTAGCATCCATTTTTCAAAGCGGTTGGTTTTTAAACCCAATCGATCGATGTACGGTGTATGTATTAGTGACACGGGCGTGCCACTGACACGTTCGCTCAAAACAATATCTGGTTCCTTTGCATTGACGATGGCCTGTTTGTAGGGCGAGCTGGCATTGCATTCGGTCGTGGCGATGAAACGGGTACCCATCTGTACACCAGCGTAACCTTGTTGCAGAGCATGTAAAAAATCGGTTGGTGTGCTGATGCCACCAGCACAGATCATGGGCAGTCCAAAGGATTTTAACTCATCGTGCAGTGCCTGAGCAGAATGGTTACCTGCATGTCCGCCTGCTCGATTATTTACTGCAATAAGACCATCTACGCCGTTATCAATTTCTTTGGCATCGATTGCTTTTTGTGCCCATTTGCTTTCGGTGACATCATGATAAACTAATCCGCCTGCAGCATGGACGCGTTTGACAACCCAGCCAGGTTTCCCCAGCGAGGTTATAAAAAACCGCACACCTTCTTCTAATGCAATTTCGATCCACTCCACCATACGCGCATGATAGCGTTTACTGCTTTGTTCGATCAGCGCATTCATGCCAACCGGTTTTATTGTGAGTGAACGAATGTAACGTAGCCCTTCACGAAAATCATAACCATGTACATAGGTCAGTGATAGTGGTTGGACAATGCCTAAGGCACCGGACTCTGATACGGCGGCGACCAGCTCGGGGTTGCTGCAGGGATACATCGGCCCACAAATAATGGGCAAGTCAATGCCGACTTTATCGGTAAAAGAGCGGGTTAATGTATTTTCGATAAGCGTCATATTTTATTTTTTAGGTAAAGGTACGGGGCCTAAACGCCAGTTCACAGTGGTGCGTGCAACTTTATCACCCTCGGCATCCAGAATATCGGCATAGACTTCAAAATCAGTGTCTTCTGTTACCATCGGTGGTGAGCAGAGACTCTCCGCAATTAAAAGACCACGCGCCTTTTTGTAGTACTCAGTTGATAGCCGGGTCGGGATACCGCGCGTGTCAGCAGACAACGCACCGAGCATCGCCAGACCACTGGTGACTTCACCCAGATTAGCCAGCGCTAGAGCATGTACTGAGCGTAAATGGTTTCGTACTTGTCTGCGATCTCGCATTTGTATTTTCGCAAAGCCGGGTTTGAGGGTTTTTACATTCGCCCCGATTGTTCCTGTGTAAGGAATAGCCCAACCAAGAATCCGACTAAATAACCAGGTGCCGCCAGGCAGCGGCTCTAAGTGTCGCCAAAGTCTCTGCAGACGCACGATGGGGTTCTCATTGGATGATGAGGTCATTACTGTTCCTTAGTTTAAGAATATTGAGATGGTTCTGTCTGTAAAATGTTAGCTTATTCGTTAGGTTTAGCAAAATAGGCTAGTGGCTTTGAGATGGGAAGTGGCTGGGCAATGGCGTCAATAACAATGGGGTCAGAGAAGCAGTTTATGAAATTTATGTTTCTCTGATCCCATTGGTAATGTTTTTTAGTGCAGACAAATACTCGAATGTGGTGCACCCTTCATTAACTTTTGAAAATCCGTGCCCTTGATATGTATGAGCTCCTGATGATTGCCTGCCTCAAAATAGATATCACTACAATTCAATAATTCTTCATCAACAATACTCTGCATATTATACGCGGGTCCAATCGGGGGAATAGCACCAGTAGAGCAATCAAAAAACAGGTCTTTGAGTTCTGCCTCGGTAGTAAGTCCCATATGGCGATCCAGTATCCGGTTGAGTTTGCCAATTTTAACGTGCTTGTTGGCAGGTACGACGGCCATGAGATAGCCAAGTTCATCTTCAAGGATAACCGATTTTGCAACCATCTCGCCATGGACATGGGCGGTCTGTGCTGAGTTCATGCTAGTTGAGGTCATCCGATGGGGAACGATATCGTAAGCGACACCGTTTTTTGCCAGGAAATTCTGTACAGTGGTTGTCATAGTCATGGCGAACCTCCTATAAAAAGTTAGAAAGAACGAAAGACGGGTGGAGTGCCTTAATTATAGTCGATGCCAGACAAAATATTTACAAATAATAACAAAACGGCAGTTGTTCACGACATATTATCATACGATAAACAAATTGAATCATGCAGGTTTGGAACATATGCCCGGTTGGACTTGATCCATATCAATTCAGCTGACATTTTTGCTAGTCTGTTGGTGCAATTGAGTATCAAAATAGGGATTTCGGTGTTTAGCATGCTCGACTATACTAATAGTGATGTAAAATTAAAAATCTGGGCCAGAAAGAAAGTTGTGTTAACCGACTAATTTTTATTGCTTTTTTTTGATATTAAATACCAGGGATTTATGTAATGACAGAAACTGAACTTAAACTCTTACTCAAAGCGCTGACATTTGCAGCGCATAAACACAAAGACCAACGTCGTAAGGACCATGCTGCATCACCTTATATCAACCATCCTATTTCACTGGCTAATATTCTCTGTAATGAAGGCCATGTGGCTGATGTTGAGGTGATTTGCGGTGCCTTTTTGCATGACACGATCGAAGATACAGAAACTACACTCGATGAGCTGGAATCAGAATTTGGTAAAGTTATTCGAGATATTGTCATGGATGTCACGGATGACAAAACCTTACCTAGTCAGGAACGTAAGCGCCTGCAGGTCGAACATGCGGCACATGCCTCAAATAAGGCTAAGTTGGTGAAGCTGGCGGATAAGATTAGCAATTTACGTGATGTTGCTGATAATCCTCCACCCGATTGGTCGCTAGAACGCCGACAAGCCTATTTTGATTGGGCCAGGGAGGTCATTGATCAAGTACGTGGAGTGCATCATCAGCTTGAAAAAATTTTTGATGAGACGTATCTGAAGCGGCCATGATTTGCTATTAACATGGCTTTTTTGACTTTTCTCACTTCTACGCATGTTTAATTTTCTCCGTAGCTGGTTAGATCGCCGCATCATCCAACGCTCTACGATCACCTCGATCCAGTGGGACGAGGCGTTCACCTCATTGCCATTGCTTGGCGGCTTAGCACCAGATGAAAAACAAGCACTACGTGAGTTAGCGATATTATTTATGCATCACAAGGTGTTCGAAGGAGCGCAAGGTTTTGTCATAACTCAATCCATGGCACTCATTATTGCCCTGCAAGCCTGCTTACCAATATTAAAGCTTGGCTTTGGTGGTTATGGCGGTTGGTATTCGGTGATTGTCTATCCGTCCGGGTTTGCGCCCAAACGGGTGGTGACGGATGAGTATGGTGTAGAGCATCATGTGCAATCCAATTTATCGGGTGAATCCTGGCAACGAGGGCCGGTGGTGTTGTCCTGGGATGATACTGAGCATGCCGGGTTTATCGATGGGAATAATTTAGTGATTCATGAGTTTGCACATAAACTCGATATGCAAAATGGAGTAGCCAATGGCTTCCCGCCATTGCATAGGGGCATGGATCGCAGTGTATGGGTGAAGGCCTTCACGACAGGATTTGAAGATTTCCAGTCTAAATGCGAACGCGGAAAACGTATTGGTATAAATTGTTATGCTGCATCTTCACCCGCGGAATTTTTTGCCGTGTTAAGTGAAGTATTCTTTGAGCGCCCAGATGTTGTTTCCCATCACTATACGGCTATTTATAATTTATTGCGGCAGTACTATCGGCAGGATCCACAAAGTCGATTGGATTCGCGGTCGGGGCAGGGGTAAAAAAGGACAGAAAGCACTTGATTTGTTATGTTAGAGATAACGCTTTTTAGATTGGAGTTGATTGAGTTTGTGATTTATAGGGTATTTCAACAAGAAATAAAGAGAGGGATAAGCAATGTTTAAAAAATCCCTGGTGGTAATCTTTGTTATATTCTGGATTGTGCTTGCCATTGACCCTGTTCATCGCGGCATCTGGATGATGGAAAACCTTGTGGTTATCACTGTGTTTCCCGTTGCGCTTTGGCTCGACAAAAAATATATTTTCACTAACGGGACATTCTTCAGTTTAACTTTTTTTGTTATTTTGCATCTTTTCGGTGCAAACCTGACCTATGAAAAGATGGCATATTTCAGCTGGTTCTCGGAGTGGTTTGGTTGGGAGCGGAACTATTATGATCAGGTTATCCATTTTCTCTTCGGTCTGATGGTCTTTATGCCCTATTTTGAGATCTTTTATCATCAGGGGTTTTCAAGGAAATTTAGTTACCTGATTGCCTTCTTGTTCATCAGCAGCATCAGTGCCTGGTACGAAGTCCTGGAGTGGTTCAGTATGGAAGTTTTCTGCAATGAACCGGATTGTTTACGGCTTATCACCCAGGGCGACGATTGGGACACGCAAAAGGATATGGCTTATGCTGCTGCTGGGGCCTTTATCACCATACTGATACATAGCATTTGGGGACGGCCGGAGACGCATTTACTGAGTAAATCAAATAGCCAAACCTGATTAAATCAGTAAAAACTGAGCAAGCTCAATTAAATTGTCGTTTAACAGGTATACTTTGTAGAGCAGGGAGTATCTCATTAGTTACATGGCACCCAATATGGACACAGACAAACAACCCGATAATAACCGTGAGCAGCGGCCCGGTCCGGGCCAGCCACAACTTCCACCGATGATGTGGCGCTATGTTGCCTGGTTCGTTGCGATCAGCATGCTCGTGTATTTCTATACGGGCCAGATGTTCCGTAAACAGGTCACGAGCCAGATTACCTATAGTGAATTCAAGACCCGGGTTCGGGCCGACGAAGTAGTCAAGGTCACTTTTCAGGGTGAACGGGTCATCGGGATATTGCGCAGTCCTGCTTTGGACATCGATGCGGCTGAGGTCCGCACCCGTGAGGATCAGGGTTTGAAATTTACTTCTACGTTGCCACCCGTGGATGACCCGGAGCTGATCCCGCTACTGGAAAAACATCAGGTCGATGTGGAGGCCAAACCGCAGGAAGCTGCCTGGTGGATGCAGGCCATTATATCGATCTTACCCTGGATATTTTTTATCTGGGTGTTCTTTTACATCAGCCGTAAAATGGCAGACCGTATGGGATCAGGTGGCGGTTTGTTTGGTTTTAGTAAATCTAAAGCCAAGCGTTACCAGAAGGGCAGTATTAAACTGACCTTTGATGATGTGGCCGGATTGGACAATGCCAAGGCCGACTTGCGCGAAATAACTTCATACCTGAAAAGCCCTGAGCGTTATCGCAAACTGGGCGCTAAAGTGCCGCGTGGTATTTTGCTTATGGGCCCACCGGGCACAGGCAAAACCCTATTGGCCAAGGCCATGGCGGGTGAGGCCGATGTGCCATTTTTTAGCATCAGTGGATCAGAGTTTGTGGAAATGTTTGTCGGTGTAGGCGCGGCACGGGTGCGTGATATGTTTGCTGATGCCAAGAAAAACGCGCCGTCCATTTTGTTTATCGACGAGATAGACTCGGTAGGTCGTGCCCGTGGTACCGGTCTCGGCGGCGGTCACGATGAACGCGAACAAACACTCAACCAGATCCTCAATGAAATGGATGGTTTTACCGAGCATGAAGCTGTCGTAGTCCTGGCCGCGACCAACCGACCTGATGTACTGGACCCGGCCCTGTTAAGACCAGGCCGATTTGACCGTAAAGTTGTACTCGACTTGCCTGACAGAAAGGCACGCCTTGCTATTTTAAAGATCCACACCCGCAAGGTGCCGTTGACCAGTGACGTGGATCTTACTCGTCTGGCTGCATTGACCGTGGGGTTCTCCGGTGCGGATCTGGAGAACGTGGTGAATGAAGCGGCCTTACTCACCGGACGTGCAGAAAAAACAGAAGTCGATATGGAAATGATGCTGACGGCACGCGATAAGGTGGTACTTGGAGCAAAGCGCGAAACCGTTATCAGTGAAGATGAGAAAAAGATCATTGCCTACCATGAAGCTGGTCATGCGGTGGCGGCTAGTCTGTTGCCCACTGCGGATCCGCTCGACAAGGTTACCATCATCCCACGTGGTCGTTCACTGGGTTCGACCGAACAAATTCCCGAGCAAGAACACTACAACTTGCAGGAAAGTTATGTGCGTGATCGCATCGGTGTCATGCTCGGTGGCCGCACCGCAGAACAATTGGTGTTTAATGAAGTCAGCTCTGGCGCCGAGGACGATCTCAAACAGGCCACGAGATTGGCGCAACACATGGTGACGCATTGGGGTATGAGCGATAAGTTAGGGCCCGTTGCATTTCGTCGTGGTGAAGAACATATTTTTCTGGGGCGTGAAATGACCCAGGCGCGTGATTACAGTGAGCACACGGCGCAGATCATTGATGATGAGATCCGTAATCTTATTAAAGAGATTGAACAACAAGTTACTCAGCTGCTCGACAAGCACCGCGCACAACTCACTGCCATAGCCGAAGCGTTACTCGAAAAAGAAACCCTCGAAGCCGGGGAGATCAAACAACTGATAGCTAAAGGCGTCGACGAGCAATCTGCCGCAATTTAAGGCAAGCGCTTGTTAAACAAGTAACCGAGACAACACATCACCACAAAACACAAGAACAGGGGAACACCTTATGGCCATGGCTGAAACCGTCCAGAGCTATCTCACCCAGCATCAAATTAAAATAGAACTGGTGCCGCATCCAAAGACCTATTCCGCACACGATACAGCCCAGGCTGCACATATTCGTGACGATCATATTGCCAAAGCTGTGATCGTTAAAGACACACAGGGATACGCAATGGTCGTGATTCCTGGCAGCAATTGGCTCAAACTGGAAGCCTTGCAACAAGAAACCGATCGCGACTTGCAACTGGCCGAAGAGGCGGTCATCGACACACTATTCAAAGATTGCAAACCCGGCGCCATTCCCCCTCTGGGACCGGCATATAACATCGAGACATTTTTAGATGAACAATTGATTAGTCTTGCCAATGTGTACTTTGAAGCAGGGGATCATGAACACTTGGTGCATGTCAGTGGGAATGATCTCCATGCGTTACTTAAGGGAGTGCGCCATGGGTACTTCAGTCATAATGAATAAAAGATAGGTTATGGAGTGAACTTGATTCTCTGTTAGGATGATAGTCGTTGTCAGCACTAGAGTATACTTGAACAAAAAAACAGTTCTATGCAATTTATATGGATGCTTTGGTCTAGTATCTAAAGAGTTTAATTAGAAAAGGGGTGAAGAACATGCAACCGGTTATGACTGTCGAATTTTCTGCTAAAGCTGGAGGGCGTGATTTTAAAGAAGAAAGTGTCTCATTTCATAACACCGAAGAACTGTTTTCGTTTATCGCGCCGGGTGGTGGCTGTGAAACAATTCCAGATGAAGTGGATGAAATCCAGATGGTGTTTCTTCAACCATCACATCCAAATGTCAACAACCCGCTTGCCGACAAACGTGTCATGCTTGAAATAGGCATGGTGTTTCTTTCCGGCCCACTTTCAGAAGTTACCCAAACAGCAAACCAGGTACTAGATAAAGCTGGTCGAGGTGAGCTCTCGAGTGCATTCCTAACCGTCATCGGCGCAGGGGATTGATTAGCGAAATCAAAACTCACTTCACCGTATAACCTCGACCTTCCAGGCAGGCACTGATTGCACGTTTGTAGTTACTTTTATCTTCATGACCTAATTCGTCTTCATCATCCATGCTGGGATCCACGTGAGATTCACGCACTGCCCAGCGATGACATTCATACCGATCCTTAGCCTGTTGTTCTTCATTCTGACCCTGATTAGGGTAGACAAATAAACGGTCTTCAGTGGCTTCGACTATTGCCGCATCGGCATCGTCGGGTTTTTCTACTACCACATAGGCTTCTTGATCATCATCCCAAGTGTAGTAGACGTCATTGACGTAATAATAGGTAAACCCACCAAGATTAAACGCAATAAAGCCGACAGGCAGTACCTGCACTATGGCACCGATTGGCGCGCGCACTACAATGTAGCCGCTGCTATGGTATCGATAAAACACGCCACCAAAATAGAAATACGGTAGACCATGTATAAAAATCCGTACATGCGAGTGTGGCAAAAAAGTCAAGCGAAAGCCTATCTGATGATAGTGATACCGGATCGGAGCAAGGTAATGAGTGTGATAACGATAGGTTTCGTGACGGTGATAATGATGACGTCTATGTTTGGTTGAATAACGCTTATAGTGGCGATCATGCGAACTGTGTGAGTCCTGCCGAGGTTTGGTTCGAGTTCGGTGATCCCGATCTGTTCGTTCACGTTTTTTGGGCTGGCGTTGTTCCGCGCGCGGCGGCGCGGGCTGGTGTCTGTCACGGTCCTTCTGTGATCTTTCCCGATCTGGTCGTTCGTGTTTTTTGGGCTGGCGTTGTTCCGTGCGCTGGGGTGCAGGCTGGTGTCTGTCACGGTCCTTCCGTGATTTTTCCCGATCTGTTCGCTCACGTTTTTTGGGGTGGCGCTGCTCTGTGCGCGGGGGTGCGGGCTGATGTCTGTCACGGTCCTTTCGTGATTTTTCCCGATCTGTTCGCTCACGTTTTTTGGGGTGGCGCTGCTCTGAACGATGGGGAGCAGGTTGATTCTTCTTATGTTTTTTCGACGGTTTACTTTTTACAGGCCCATTGGGAGGTCGCTCACCCGGTAAAAACTGTTGCTGAGATTTCTGCTCCCGTTTTTCACTGTCATTGTCACGAGCATCACTAGCAACGGGTATCAGCCCCAGGATGCAGAGACAAATAAAAAGCGTGCGCCAATATGCGCGATCTGCAGACATTACCCTTCTCCTTTGCGAATGGAATAGGCCAAGGCATAATTATACGCGTACTCCACTACGTGTAACTTTGATCCAGGGCAAATACATCGCTCATAGATAATTTATTGATATGCATCAGTATCCCGTGAAAAAACATTATTTAAAATAGGTTTACGATGGGGCTGTAGTAAACAGGATTTAATTGTATAGACTAGACCAATGCTGAGTAAGTTAAATCGTCGTCTTATCTGGACTGCTGGTATCCTGGCTGGCCTGACTATTTTATTCGTCGTGCTTATTACCCTCCTGCCCGCGATGACAAAATGGTACGCAACCAGCTGGCTGGAAGAGCGGGGCGTCAGCGCTTCGATCGAAGATATCAATATCAAAATGCTTGATGGTCAGATAAGAATCAAAGCCTTCCATGCAGTCGGGTCTGAAAAACATAAAATCGATCTGGGTGAAATATTTGTTCAGGTGCACTTGCGTGACCTTTTAGAGAATAAAGTCACCATCGAAAAGATTGAATTTTCGGATTTTTATGTAGATGCCTATCAGCAGCTAGGAAAGCCAATCAAAGTTGGCGGTATTCTTTTTGGGGAGCCCGATGCCACAGAAGCAGCAGATGCCAAAAAGCAGGAAGAGTCTGCCGCTTGGGAGGTTCTAGTCAAAGATGTCGACTTCAAGAACTTTAAAGCCTGCATCCAATTACACAATCAACAGGGCAAGCCGCTGTATAACGATTGTCTCACGCTTGGTGACTTCGCCTGGGATGGGCACAGTAGTTATTTATTGGATACGAAGGAAAATGATAAACCTGGTAAGTTGGGTGCAAAACTGTCCTTTGTGTTAAAAAATCTGAGGCTGTATGACAATACCGATGATAGCGAGGTTGTCAATATCGGTGCATTACATATCAAGGGCTTGGCTATTGACGGGATTGATGATATCAAAATTAAATCAGTCAAACTTGATGACTATGCGGTGTTGCAACGTGCAAAAAAAGATGCCAAACGTGATACGCATGTTGCTAAGGTCGAACATATTACGCTTACAAAGCTTAGTATAAACGATCTTAACAAGTTGCTAATCTCGGACGTAAATATTGACGGGTTACGCACTTATCTGTTCCGACAAAAAAACGGTAACTTTGAACCCATCGATAAAGTAAACCAGCTTTTATTCCCTGAGACGGCGCTAGAAAAAACCAGGTCAGAACAACCGATGTCTGAAGATCAAGTTCAGCCTGAACAGGCAGCGACGCAAGTCAAACCGGCATTCAAGGTCGACAGGTTGACCATTACAGGAAACTCAGTGGTGACCGTCAAAGATAATGGCGTTACGCCGCGTTATGCCGGGGCGGCACGAGATATCAAAGTACAATTGAAGAATATTGATTCTTCCAATCCTGCCAAGCTCAGTCAGCTTGATTTCTCTTTTATTGTGGGGAAACACGGTAAGGTTAATTTTGGTGGTGATATTGCACTGTTCGCCAAACGACCCACAGGTAAACTTAAAGGTACGATCAGGGCAGTGAATGCAGCTGAATTTTCTACCTATCTAAACAGTACAGTGCAACACCGGATCAAGAGTGGGCATGTGGATGCCGATATCGAACTAGCGGTTGAACTTGGTAAACTTGATTCTCAATTTAACTTTGTGTTTCATAAGCTTTATGTTGAGGAGTTAAGTGAAGAAAAATCCAAACAATATAAGGATAAGCTGGGTGTTCCACTTTCAACGGCGCTTAGCCTGCTACGCGAAAAAGATGATAGCATTCATTTGAAGCTGCCGGTCACCGGCGATATCGAAAATCCGGATTTTTCGCTGAACTATACTATACAGAAAGTGATGGCGGATGCGATCAAATCTGCCGTTATAAAATATTACACCCCATTTGGATTGGTGACGGTGGCTACAGTTGCCTTTGATCTGGCAACGGCATTGCGTTTTGAACCGGTCCTGTTTGAACCTACAAAGACGGACATAAATATATCCGAAAAACAACGGCTGGAAAAACTCGTTACGTTACTGAATGAACGACCCAATATTAAGCTAGTGGTATGTGGTCATGCCTCGCTTGATGATCGTTTTAAACTATTTCCGGTTGATGAGGAACTGGAGAAGCAGGTACGGGATATAGCCCCGGATGATGAGGAAAACACGGTTGATATCAATACGTTGTTACCTGAATTGTCAGATAAAGAAGTGGCGAAATTAAATGGCATCGCGAAACTTCGCGGAGAAAATGTGCGCGATCATCTGGCAAAGGAAAAAGAAATCGATCCGTCACGTATGATTATGTGTAACCCAAAGTATGAAAACGACCAGGATAAACCTCGCGTTGCTTTGTCATTGTAGAAAATAATATACTCTGGTCCCAATGGTTAGCTCCAATAGTTTGAAGTTTGCGTGTTGTGCGTTTGTTAAACCACTGAAGTACAGCCAACACCATATTTTCCAAAGCCAAAGTAGCTCTGGCCACCAGTGAGCTTCACTTGTACGACCTAAATTAGAATTAGCTAGCGTGAACATAATCAATACCGAACAATTAAACCAGGAATTCTCCTTTGAGGAAGGAAATCGCTGTCTCCGTTTTAATGTGGGTGAGGGTGATATCCCGGTTGTGGATATTCAAAATGAACAGGCGAGTGCCACCATTAGCCTGCAAGGTGCGCATTTACTATGCTGGGCGCCTACTGATCAAGATGATCTGATCTGGCTGTCTGGTGATGCGGTATTTTCTCCAGGGAAGTCAGTACGTGGTGGCATTCCTGTCTGTTGGCCCTGGTTTGGTGCGCACGCAAGTAATACATCATATCCTGCGCATGGTTTTGCGCGTACTGTTGAGTGGCAAGTTGTTCGTACCGAGGATCTATCTTCATCTGAAACACGAATTACTTTCCAGCTTGATACTGCAAAACTTTCTCGCGCTATCCAGAAAATGTGGCCACAGTCTACGCTGCTTGAATATCGTTTGACGATTGGCAAGGCATTAACCTTAGAGCTCAAAACGTCGAATAATAGCGATCAGGTTATGATTATTGGTCAGGCGTTACATACGTACTTTAATGTTAGCGATGTAACCAGTACCACTGTTTATGGACTAGATGGGAAAGATTATTTGGATAAACCGGATAGTTTTAAACGTAAAACACAGGTCGATGCTATTACCATCGATAATGAAGTAGACCGTGTATATCTGCAAACATCGGATGACATTATTATTGACAACCAAAAACGAAAAATATTAATTAACAAGCAGGGTAGTCACACAACCGTCGTCTGGAATCCGTGGAAAGATGTTGCTGCTAAAATGGGTGATTTAGGCGAAAAGGGTTACCTTGAAATGTTATGTCTAGAGTCAGCGAATGCAGCTGACGACACAGTTAGTATTGACCCTGGTGGCCATCATCAATTGCGAGTTATTTATCGCGTCGAATAAAAAAGGCGGAGCATAACCTCCGCCTGATTATCTTTGTTCGCTGAAACTATTTAATGATCGATAATAGTTTTGGATTAGTAACCAGCTTTCTTACGCCGTGAGCGTGATCTTCAGAAAACTCATTGCTCTCACAAAATTTGCCCAGACTATTGATATCCAGCTTGGCGCATTTAGGACGTACACTCCAGGTAACTTGTAACGGTGAACAAACTGATTCGGTGTACTTGGGACCGGTTGTTGAACCCATGAACTCAACAGGTTTGCCAGTACCCGTAGGTAAAGCCTTCGCCTGGTGTCGGCCGTTGACCATGTTGTTTTCGTAAGCAAAGTCATTGAAGTTGGTTGCAGATTTGTCATTTACCAACGTGAAGACTTGTGTTTCTACGCGTAAGTCAGGATTCGCACATTTAGCGGACAAACAAGAACCCAAACCTTTTCCAGGTTTGATTTGGCATGAAGTGTGTACCCAATGTACTTCGATGGTGTCGCCCGGCTTCAAACCTTTACAGATATCTTTTTTAGGTTTTTTCAGTTCGGCTTTGCTTAATGATTTGCTCATTTTGCACTGGTAACCACCACCATGGCCGTGTTCACCTGCACCGGCATAAATCGCAAAATCTTTTGCCTTGTGCTCAGCATTATTATGGAAGTGAATGTTACAAAGATTCATGTTCTTGGACTTAGGCGCTAGTGAAAATAGCTGTGGATTCTTGCCCTTCGTGTTGTCAATGTCACGAGGTGTTTGTGGGCCAAAGCCTTCACAGGCAGGACCGCCTTTAGCGGCATGTGTGTCACCTGAGGCAAAGCTACTTGATGCGAGCAGGCTTAAGCTTAAGGCAATGAATATTTGTTTAATAATATGAAGTTTCATGTATTTTTCCCTTAATGTTGTTATGGTCGATTTTTGCGCAAACTTTTCCGTTAGCGTTGCATTTTTATTCGACGTTGCGAATGTTGCCTTTTATTTTGTATGAGATCAAACCGAATTGCTGGTTTTGTAAGTGGTGCGTTTATTTGTCAGCCATCAAGATCAAATGGCGATTTTGTAACGATGGTTAAGATGTTCAGTTTGCTAAAAGCAAGCTCCTGAACAGCGATTTGGAGTATGCTACACACGCAATGGATATATTAACTCAGAGTTTACTTGGTGGCGTGCTGGCTCAGTCAGTTGCAGGCCGTGATGAAAATAGGCGTGCCGCACTGGTGGGGATGGTCGCAGGCCTGCTTGCCGATGCGGATATCCTAATCAGCTCGTCTAGCGACCCCTTGCTCAATATTGAATATCATCGCCATTTTAGTCATTCCTTGTTGTTTATCCCATTTGGGGCTGCAATAGCGTTTTTACTATTCTGGCCTTTTATGCGACGGCGTCTTTCGCCTCAGCGACTCTATATATATTGTTTGTCAGGCTATAGCATGAGCGGTCTATTGGATGCATGTACTAGTTATGGCACCCATTTGCTTTGGCCGTTCTCCAATGAACGTGTAGCCTGGAATATTATTTCAATTATCGACCCGGTATTCACGTTGCTGTTGTTGGTGACTCTGTTGCTGGGATTACGCATTAAGCTATGGCGGATCGCGATAACGGGACTTGCAGTTTCACTGGCATATTTAGGACTCGGTTTTGTCCAGTTGCATCGAGCGCAGGATACGGCGCACACATTAGTGAGTGCACGTCAGCATACTGCCGAACAACTACTGGTTAAACCTACGCTAGGTAATTTACTCCTGTGGCGCTCCATTTATATTCATGATGATCGTATTTATGTTGATGCTGTGAGGGTTGGGATTTTTGGTAACAGCCAGCTATATGAAGGTGAGTCGGTTATACGTTTTAAACAGGAAAGAGATTTACCCGATCTGGAAGTCTCATCGGCATTGCATGATGATATTCGACGCTTTGTTACCTTTTCGGATGGTTTCGTGGCTTTCGACCCAGGCCAGGAAAAGGTGCTTGGTGATATTCGGTACAGCATGTTACCGACTAGCGCGAAACCGTTGTGGGGCATCGTGATTAATCGCGAACAACCACAAGAGCATGCAGATTACTATTTCTTCCGCGATGCCAGACGAACGGTACGGCAAACATTCATTAATATGCTGTTAGGTAATTGCCCGGATGCCGAATGTTAGAATGCAGCGAAATACTACTTCGGTTTAATCATGCTTTTGTTATTATTTCGTGATGCAGTCCAAACATTATCGATGGGTTGTCTGATCTGTAGATAAAGGGCTTCAACCTTTTGCCGTGCCCACGGGGTTTTGCGTAGAAATTTGAGGCTGGAGCTGATACTCGGATCAGTGGTGAAGCATTTAATCTTGATTCGGCTACCCAGTTCTTCCCATCCAAGTTTCTCTACCAACTCACTGACGACCATCTTTAAGGTCACGCCATGCATTGGATCCTTGTTGCGATGTGGTTTATCCATCGGTACTTGTATCAGAGTGGGTATCTGACTCGGTATTATTACTCTCTTTTTGCTCTGCCTTTTTTACCCTGATTTTGTTACCTGCCACGTCGGCACCATTGAGGCTCTTCATGGCAACTTTTGCTTCACCGGCCTTGGGTATCTCTACAAAACCAAACCCTTTGGACTCTCCGGTTAATTTATCCATGACCAGGGTGCAGGACTGCACTTTTCCGTAGGCCTCGAATATTTCTCTGATCTCTGCCTCAGTGGTGCTGCGGGCGAGATTACGTACTAGTAGTTTCATGGGGCCACCGTGTTAATATGAAGTTGTCGAATTATACCGCCTTGACCGTAATGAGTGGGATTTTCTTAAGAAATTATTAGCGTAAATGAGCAGCATAAATGAATATTAAAGGTGCACAGAATCTGGCATGCCCGATCGATGGGGTTCGGCTTACTTCTCGGGAAAAACAGCTGGTTTGTGAGAATGGGCATGCCTTTGATATTGCTCGCCAGGGTTATGTGAATTTGTTGCCGGTGCAGCATAAGCGCTCGAAAGAGCCCGGTGACAGTAAAGAAATGGTGTTGGCAAGAGCGAATTTTTTAAATTCTGGCGTCTATGTGCGTATTGCCACTAAATTAGCAGAGATTGTCTATAATTATATAGCAGGTGATAAGCCTGTCTGTTTGATGGATGCAGGGTGTGGCGATGGTTATTACTTTGATGTTATTTTTAATACCTTAAAGGATAAAAAGGGGCAGAGCGATCTTTCCTTTATTGGGCTGGATATATCAAAGCCTGCCATCGTTGAGGCAACCAAAAGAAACAAACAGATAACCTGGATTGTGGGGACAAATCGACAGCCGCCCGTATTTGACGCGAGCGTTGGTGTTATTGTCTGTGTGTTTGGGTTTCATAGTTTTGAAGGGTTCCATAAAATATTGGAGTCAGGCGGCAAGGTTATTTTAGTCGAACCAGGGCCCGATCATCTTAAAGAGTTGCGGGAAATTATTTACGCGGATGTTAAAAAATCCGATCCATCAGATCTTTCTTATCTTGAGGAGACTGGATTGTTGGTAATAGAAGAGCAGCAACTGAAATTTAAAACCGGCGAGATCAATAACGAGCAAATTAAAAATCTACTACTAATGACGCCGCATTTTTATCGGGCAAATAAAGGGGGTAGAGATGCGGCGGTTAACTTGCAGCAACTGGATTTAACAGTTGATGTTGTTTTTAGATCCCTGGAAAAAATGGTGCCCGTTAGGTCTTCGAATAGTATAAAAGGATAAGTATTCTGACCAATTCGGTATAAATAGCAACGGCTATAGTTAATCAAGTAATGCGGAGGAGATTATGGGATGGTCCGATATTAAATCTAGTGAGCGTTGGGGCTTGATCGCTTCAATCTTTCAGGCGAGTGCAACAGTCGGAATGTTTATTGTGGCGATAATCGGTATTTCCAAGGTGGTGCCGATTATTACTTACCAAACATACCAGATTGAACAAAAGCAACAAGAAGAGGAGATTGAAAAGAAAGAAAAGGCAGAACAAGCAGAGCTCGGAACGAAGCTGCCAAAGCATAGTCCCAGCGCGGATCGTTTTGTTAATGATGTCCTTGGTTGGTGGACTAACCAGGTTGAGAGTTATCAGCAGATTATGGATTCTATAAAAGACAAAGGTCAGCAGCAGAAAATTTCATTCAGAGTTGTTGGCGGTAAGTCCGATGCTAGCGATCCAGTAAACTCCCCGGATTTTCTTGTCGTCAACGCAGTTAGTGCTTCGGGCAAAAAAAAGGTCATTAAGGTAGCTGTCAATGATCGGGCAATGAACCCGAATCAGTATATTCAATGCAAAATCAATCAGGGGCTGCTTTATGACATGGCAGCACCCGAGCGTCAAAAGGTTGAGATAGCAATTACTCGGTACATTCACGAAGGTATGGTGAGTAAAGTACCTCCTGCCTATGTGCAATCAGATATGAGTCTAAAGCAAATCCATGAAGCTATCTCATACCATCAAGCACAGCGAATCGAAGCAATTAAACAGATCCGCGCACTGCAAGGTGTTGTTGAGGCGGCGTTAGAATAGAGATTGGATATACACAGAAAAGCGAATAGGGGGCAGAGTGGAATTGTATGGGAGCAGTATGAACCAGTATCAAAAAAGGGACGATTTCTTTATTTGCTATAGTATTAAGATATGTTTAGTACTCTAACTTGATGACTGGCATGCCTTCTTCTCGCGCTTATTCTGTCATGAATGACCCGCTGCAATTTATTAAGCTGGTTGTTAGCGGTTTTCGTGCCAACCAGGGGTTTTTGTTGTCCGGTGCGATTGCCTATTACACCTTGCTGTCCATTATTCCGATGATAGCGCTGATTCTGGTGGTGTTGTCACAGTTCAGGGAGCCTCAGGAATTGCTCATGGCGCTGCGCGAATACCTCGTGATAGTGACCCCAGGCCAGACGGATGCAGTGATCAATCAAGTTCATGTTTTTTTACAGAGCTGGAAGGTGATCGGCATTCTGGGGTTTGTGCTGTTACTATTTTTCAGTTCTTTTGCCTTTACTGCGCTGGAAAATGCCATGTCCGTGATCTTTTTTCATCGGGTCTCGATTAAACGTCGACGTTTTTTAGTTTCAGCGGTTATCCCATATATTTATATATTACTACTAGCCATTGGGTTGTTGGTAGTTAGTATGGTCAGTGGTTATTTGCGTAGTCACGAATGGTCGCAGGGAGGGATTGAAACCATCTTTGTCTATCTACTAGGGATCAGTGGCGAGATTGTGTTGCTAACTTCACTCTATCTGGTGATGCCTGTTGGACGGCTCTCGTTGCGGCATGCGTTGATCGGTGGTATTACCGCTGCACTGTTATGGGAAGTAACGCGACACATTCTGGTATGGTATTTTTCCACCTTGTCTCTTGTTAATGTCATCTATGGTGCCTTCACAGCTGCGATTGTTATTCTAATCAGCCTGGAAGCGGCGGCTATTATTTTGCTGCTGGGCGCCCAAGTGATTGCGGAATATGAACGTATCGGCACTGAGCCTGGTAAGAGTCACGGTCTACAAACCGAGCAAGACTAAGTAATCCAACGCTAGATCAATAATTATGGGTTGCCGACAAAAGAGGACCTGTTAACCGTTACTGAATCGGCTTTGCTAACGGTACTGAAATATTCTGGTATTCGCGATGTAGGTAAAACAGGACGATACCCCAAAGGACACAGCCACCAATGATCGCCCAGCTTAATTGGGCATAGCCGCTCGCCAGTGTTGTCCATTGGGTTAAAAGCAGGATGAGCATTGCACCGAGCACTTTGAATATCCGGTAACCAAACATATCGATCCATGCCTTAGACTCATAAATGGTTACCGGATCGATAGGAATATAAAGCAATTCTTTTGAAGCGCGGTTGATCGAATAAGAAAGACCGCGGTCACTAATTTTCATAGTTGCAGCAGGATATAAGGAAGAATCGATCACAAATCCGTAAGCGGACGTCGCAAGCGCCAGTGGTTGCACCATCAATCCTGCGAGAATGCCGAGGTAGCGGAGAACGATGGGTGTAATCAATAGGTTGATGCCAATGGAGACTGCACTAAGGATACTAAAGAACACGGAAAGGACAGCTGTGCGTGCTTCCCGCTCAGGATAGGTGCCTTCGATAATACGCATAAACTGAAACTCGACCATCGGCGATACTAATTGCGCGACCATCAGAGCAGCGGCTATCAAAATTAAATAACGACTTTGCGTTAGTATCTGCCATCGATGTTTCAGATGGCGAGGTTTGTGCGTCTCTGCGGTGTTTGAATACAATTGTAAACGTCCCATCAGCCAGGTAAGACCAAAAATTACACCAATGATCAGTGCTGCGACTAACAATAAATCGTGGGTTTGAAGTGGCGTGTAACTGATAAGGAGAGCCGCTGTTCCACCACCGGCTACACCGCCGACCAATCCTCCGGTGCCAACCAAACCATACCAGCGTTTACCTTCCTCGGTGCTATACATACTGTCGGTGAGACTCCAGAACTGCTCCACCAGAATCACAGCTAGAATATCGACGAAGATGTAGAACCCGACGGGGATAATCTTGCTGGTGCTAACCAGTAGAAGAAGCCGGAACAGCACAAGTGTAGTGATGAAGAGTAGGCAGCTGCCAAGTACGACCTGCAGACGACTATATCGATTCAAAATGTGATGATAGAAAATGATCCCCACTAGCAGGGCCAGGGCAGATCCAATCCACACGTAAGGTAGGGCTGAAACGCCGTGCGCTTCAAGAATAAGTGAGCGGCTGGCCGGCTTAAGATGATATAAGGCCATGATTATCAGGAAGAAGTTAGTAAAGAGTACGCTGGCACGAAGTAGCGGACGGCTGTTCATTGCGGTCTCGTTGTTGTCTTGCTGCTGGTTAGTCATCTGAGGAAAATATGCTTTAGATCATTGAGATTGGCTATTTTAAGACCCATAATAATATATAGAGTGGTTGTTAGGAGCCAGGAGTATCTCATTATGCTTAAAAAAATGTTGATAAAACAGTTGGTTGCTTTATTTGCCTTCACCATTATGGCGAACTGGGCTGTGGCGGGGGATGGTTATCCACGCCTGGCCGATAGTGTAGATCCGACACTGCAAAAAGAGCTGCAACAGACAATCAACAAGTTAGGAATGGCAAAAGCCGTCCGCAAAGGCACGCTTAGCGTGGCCCTCGTGGATATTACTGATGTCAATCAACCACGCCTGGCCTCTATTAATGGAGACCAAATGATGTATGCCGCCAGTCTACCCAAGATTGCCATTCTGTTGGGTGCTTTTGAGCGTATTGAGCGCGGCGAGCTGAAGCTAGACACAAAAACACATCGACAGTTGGTCAAAATGATCCGCAATTCCTCGAATACCGCGGCCACTGCAATGTTAAATAAGGTTGGTAAACAGTATCTCGCAGATCTATTAGAATCGCCACGCTATCGTCTTTATGATCGTGACCGTAATGGCGGCCTTTGGGTCGGCAAGGAATATGCGCGCTCCGGTGCGTGGAAGCGCGATCCACTACACAATCTTTCCCATGGTGCTACCGCATTTCAGGTTGCCCGTTTTTATTATATGCTTGAGACGGCGCAACTGGTTTCCCCTGAGTTAAGCAGAAAGATGAAGGCCATCATGGGCAAGCCGGCTATTAATCATAAGTTCGTACGTGGTTTGAATGATGCACGACCAGGCTCAACCATCTACCGTAAGTCAGGCACCTGGAGAACCTATCATGCTGACAGCGCTATCGTTGAACGTGATGGTCGCCGATATATTGCAGTGGCATTAGCGCAAAGCTCAAAAGGTAGTCAGTGGCTCAAGCGTTTGGTGGTCGCGATGGATGATCTAGTCTTTCGTTCTTCGCCGGATAAGGTCGCGCTTCTCGATTAAGCGATGCAGTCGCAGGGCCAGTGTTTGATGGGCTACCGACGAGTTTTCCTTCAGTACATTCGAACTCACTACAACCAGATAGAATAGTTGTTGGTCGGCTCCGGCTGGTGATTCGACTATGGCTACCGAATTTAACAGGTTGACCGACGTGCCCTTGTACTTCTCACATTTAACGCCCGGTTTCCGCAGACAGCCATACAATGAACCTGATTTAAAATAGACTGCTGCGTTATTCAGCGCCGGGTGTGAAGCATAACGAATACGCTTTTGCGTAATGTACATCAGACGTTTGATCTCTCTACTTGAGAAGGCGTCCACCACACCGCCTTGTTCCAGATGCAGTAGAAAACGCATTAATTCACGCGTGGTGGCATAGCTGCGCAATCCCGGTACGAAACGTTTGCCTGCAGAGGTGAATAATTTTCCCTGACGAAGTTTGTTCGGATTCAGGCCGCTGCCTTTTACTCCGTCTTGCATCACCTCGGCGAGGAGTTGCCCTAGTCTAGTTTTTGATGTGTTGTGGAAAAATGCGTTGGCTTCGGACTTTGATACGGGATAACGTTCACCAAATTGTTGCAACAACAGCGTATGTTTTATCACCATGGAGGCTGCTGCATTGGAGCTGGCCGACATCATCCAATCTAGATAAGTCCAAAGGTTAGCTGTATCACCCTCTTGCAGAGGACGGTAAATTAATTGCTGTTTATCTGCATTCCAGATTGGTATATCGTGTGTATCATAACGAATAAACCTGTCTGCTACGATCATGCTGTTTCGTAGTATCTGTTCACGCGCTGCTATGTCATCCGGATAAATGTCGGCCAGCGCCTGAAATAAAGCCGCAGCTACCATAAGCTTGCCGACGCTAGCAGGGCTGAACTCTCGGCCACCATGGTGTTCGGCGTAACGTGGTGAGTCCGGTTGGGTCAGATCAAGCACGCTAACTGTGTACTTATCTTTGTTTTTACCCAACCAGGCGAGTACATCCTTCTGGAATTGTTTATCAACAGATGGCAGCGTCAAGGTTGGGTTTTCCTGTAGGCGAAGATCAACCTGTTTCGTTTTTAGTTTCGCGCCCTTTTTTAGTTGTTGGCCGCGGATCTTGCCTTCTTGAATTAGTCGGTAACCTTCTAACCGGGCAATTCCTGTGTGGCCATCACCATCCAGGGGATAAGCGCCGGTAAGGTCTGCATTCAGCAGTGAGAGAACAAATAATAGGACTAGGTGACGGATAGTTTTCATTATGGTTTATTCTGTCGGTTTTGCATCCAGGTCAATTAATTGTTGTGAGGTACTTGTTAAGTTTAGGTCCAATAAATTCAAATAACGACTGCGTTTGGCGCGTTGGCTTTGCAGGTAAGGGCGGACCTGAAACAACATTAACTGGCTATTGTAGAAACCGAATTCTACATCCAGTGGTGCCAACCGATTTTGATCATTTAACAAACGAATACGCAGGGGTAACTCTTTACCCAGTAATCGCAGCTGAGAAATTTCATTGCGTGTAAGCACGGCTTCGTTGCTCGTTGCGGGTAATTTTTGTAGTCCACCCTGTGTTGTTACCACGCGCCGATAGTCGGAGGTGGCTTCTGCTAATAACCGAACGCCTCCCGTGTAGGCATTGATGCGCAATTCCTCTGCGGCCTGTCCGTGTACCGCACCACCCACTCCTTCATTCACCGCTACTGAATACCCACTGTGTCGACCTGTATCCACATCCATGGTGACCATGACCCCGGACTTTTCGACAGGCACTGTGCGCATTAATAAAATAGAGATGTAGACATGCTCTGGTTGATCCATGCGTTGCTGGCGCCAGGCGAAAGCCCGCTCGGTGTAGGGTGAGGCCCAAACTCTGGCAATAGCATCGAGTATGTTTTCAAAGCCAACAACATTGGGCACAGTGAGATTAAGACCGGCTCCAGTAAATCCGGGAAGGTCTTCCAGATTGGTATCGCTACGCACAAACACGGCATAGCTTCCATCTGTTCCAAATACTTGTTGCATAGCTCCTTTCAACCGTTGCCGAAAATCTGTGCCCGGGTCTGCGGTGGTGATCCAGTTTCGAAGCTTCGTTAGAAATGCTCGGCGGGCACGTTGTTGTGCTTGTGGTTTGTCTTTAAGCCTGTCTATGATCCCATATTGCTTTTGCATCCATACATAGATAGTTTGGTTCTGGCCTTCCATGTTCTGTTCGAGCAGTTGACGAAAAACGCCGAAGGGAATGACAAGCCCGTCGGCCACGGCGTCTGGGAAATGATGTTTGAGTTCGCCGAGATTGGCCGCTTTTGGACCTGCAATCCGACCAGCATCGGTGGCACGCAGACGATCAAGTGAAACAAAATCTCGTCGTCCCAGATCCAACTTTGCCAGGTTTGGAGTAATTCGCGCTTCTGGGATTACTGCCTCGCGATTGAAGATATCGTCCCAATGTGGACCGTCCTCATCCAGTTGCACAGAACCTGCAGGGCTTACGGCGAGGACGACCTGTTTGTTCTCCCATGCTTTAAGCTGTGGTAGCAACGCATGGTCGATAACAACATTGGGTATTCCCAGATTGCTTGCCAGGATCTGTATGTGGGAGAGGGCGTTGCCTTCACCGAGTGTCAGGATTCCGGCAACCGGTGGCAGTTCAGCTGTGGTAGCAGGTAGAAGATAGACACCGTTAGGTTTGAATTTGGTCTTGCCAGGTCCTTGTGTTGGGAATCGCAAGATACCTCGGGTAAGTCCTGGGTTGAGTGCACGTAGTCCCGTCCCGATCGTCTTGCCAAATAGTTGGTGCCCGAGTCCAGCCTGTCGGTTGGCATCCTGCATCAGTGAATCCAGTACGCGCGAGTAAACTAATAATGGGCCTTCTCGTAATTTTTCATGCACAAACTGCTGGACCTGTGGCTCGATGCGACCGAGGTGTTTAATGCTGTTACCAAAATGAAACTGCATCCAGCGATTTGTCCAGGATGGGGCGCGTGCGAGAAAACGTAGTTCTTCTCGGTAAAGCGGCAAGTCCAGATTTGGTATATTTAAATTGACGAGGCTGTCCTGAATCGCTTGCCACTGCCGTCGGGAAATAAGTCCGGTTCCATATAACGCCATACTCGCATTTGCCAACCATTTTAGTCGTGAACGACGACTGCGGGACGGTAATTGTCGCAGTAACTTGTTACCTGTCGTAAACGCAGTGAGTTCCAACGTCAGGCTGACATCGAGTACCTCAAGTTGCTGGCTGGCCTCACCGGCTGCGGCAAGGTTATCTCGTAGCATCATCAGGAGTTCACTGATTAAACTAAAACGGTGTTCGGCATCACCAGTGTGAGTAGTCAGCTGTTTGGCATATTGTTGTAGTCTAAGGGCCAGTTTTTGACTTCGTACATTTTTTGATAAGGCTACGAGGCGATCGGTGATACTTACGTTACGGTACAAATTGTCGATGGCCGCAGCCAGACGCTCATATTTGGCCGGGCTATTTATCTTGTGACTGGCGATATAATCCCGTACTCGCTGTGCATCCGTTGAGTCTGGCTGGGAATGGATCTTGTTGCGCAGGAACATGAACTTCGTATCATGTTCTGAAAGTGTTGTAGAGAGTTGACGTACTTCAGTCACAGAGGGTGTGATCTGCCCATGCTGTAACAGACGAGCTGCTTCACGTATTACCATGAACTCCTGTTTTACCTTCCTGGGTCCTGCAAGCAGAGTCAACAATAACTGCTGTCCAGCCTGGTTTTCGTCCTCGACCTGAAAGGCGCCGCGATAATAGCGTGCACCACGAAATATCCATCCATCATCAACCTCGATCAGAAATCGCTCGAGCAGGATTTGCTTGAGGATCGCATGATCCTTGTCGGTCTTCACCAGCTCAGCCGCGTTGATCTGGGCTAACACATTGGCAACATAATATCCGGCTTCGCGCAGTTGTCGTGCATGTTCATTCCACTCACCATGTTGTCTGCCGCCACCATGAGGTACACATGCGTATGGTTCCGGCGGTAAAATGGTTCCATCGTTACAGAACCAGCGAATACGAGCGAACGGCCCCTTTTCTGAGGTTTTCATTTCTTGTAGCCAGTGAGAAAACGTTTGCGTGTCGGATTTGACTTGCGCAACAGCCAGCGTTCCATATAGTAAAGGCGATAGTACGAGTAACGTCTTCAGGGTCGCAGAGAGCAAAATGTAGTCCTTGAACAGTATTGCACAGCGTATGCACCACACGGCTGTGACGAGAAGGAACATAGTGTCACCCGTAATGGGCAAATTTGTTTAAAAAGGTAGAGCAACAATACTCTGCAGCATAGGAATTAGTTAACACTGTGCATTGTTTGCCTACCTGATTTCTGCCTTGACCATGTTATCTGAAATCAAGGGGGCGCACCATAAGCCCCAGGGAAACACCGCAAGTTCTGGTGTCATAACCTATGATCGGATATAGCTGCTTCTTGTTCAGGTTTCTGTTAGAATCGCCGCGAATTTAACCATCTCACTTCAGCTTTTTAACTCCCATATAGCTCTTTTGGTGGCTGCATATGCCTTCACGGCTGGGATTTTGGGTTGTAAACACATATTCAGGGTACTATTTTGATTTCTACAGCTAATGTCACTATGCAGTTCGGGCCTCGGCCCTTGTTTGAAAATATCTCGGTCAAATTTGGCGAAGGCAATCGTTATGGCCTGATTGGTGCCAATGGATGTGGCAAATCGACGTTTATGAAAATTCTGGGCGGCGATCTGGAGGCAACTGCGGGTAATGTCAGCATTGATGTGAATGAACGTGTTGGTAAGCTAAAACAGGACCAGTTTGCCTACGAAGAATTTACGGTACTCGATACCGTTATCATGGGACATGCCGAGTTGTGGGAAGTAAAGGCAGAACGTGATCGTATTTATGCCCTGCCTGATATGAGTGAAGATGAAGGCATGAAGGTTGCCGAGCTGGAAGTGACGTTTGCCGAGTTTGATGGCTATACCGCTGAGTCACGTGCAGGTGAATTATTGCTGGGGCTGGATATTCCTCTGGAACAGCACACTGGCCCAATGAGTGCTGTCGCCCCAGGCTGGAAGCTACGTGTGTTATTGGCGCAAGCGCTGTTCGCTGATCCAGATATTATGCTGCTGGATGAACCAACCAATGGTCTTGACATTAACTCTATTCGTTGGTTGGAAAATATCCTTAACCAGCGCAACACAACCATGATTATTATTTCTCACGATCGTCATTTTCTTAACAGTGTCTGCACACACATTGCTGATCTTGACTATGGTGAACTGCGAACCTACCCGGGTAATTATGATGAGTACATGATTGCCTCTACGCAAGCACGCGAACAGTTATATGCGGACAATGCGAAGAAGAAGGCGCAAATCGCCGAGCTGCAAAACTTTGTTAGTCGTTTTTCTGCAAATGCCTCAAAGGCCAAGCAGGCTACCTCGCGTGCCAAGCAGATCGACAAAATTCAACTTTCCGAAGTGAAAGCTTCGAGTCGTCAAAACCCCTTTATTCGTTTTGAACAAGACAAAAAACTCTTTCGTCTTGCGCTGGAAGCTGAAGATGTTAGTAATGGTTACGATGAGGAAATGTTATTCGACGGGATCAACATGATGGTTGAAGTTGGTGAACGTATCGCTGTGATTGGTCCGAATGGTATTGGTAAGACAACCTTGTTGCGTACTTTGTTTGGTGAGATGCCACCAAAGAGTGGTGAAGTTAAGTGGTCAGAGAATGCGAACGTCGGTTATTTTGCTCAGGATCATGCCGCTGATTTCAAGAGCGAGATGAGTCTGTATGACTGGATGTCTCAGTGGGCCAAGCCCGAAGATGATGAGCAGGTCATCCGCGGCACGCTGGGGCGTTTGCTGTTCTCACAGGATGAAATCAAGAAAAAAGTCAGTGTTGTATCAGGTGGTGAACAAGCTCGTTTGTTATTCGGCAAGCTGATGCTACTACAACCGAATATTTTGTTGATGGATGAACCAACCGATCACCTGGATATGGAGTCGATTGAGTCACTTAACCTGGCACTTGAAAACTATCCGGGCACGTTAATTTTTGTCAGCCATGATCGTGAGTTCGTGTCATCACTGGCGACCCGGATTATCGAAATGAAATCTGATGGTGTAGTAAACTTTAGCGGCACGTATGATGATTATTTGCACAGTCAGGCAATTGAATAGCCTGGAAATCGAATAGTCCAGAGATCAAGCAAAGCGATGAGAGAGATTGGACATATAGTCTAATTACTTAATCTGTATCAATATTTCTTCAAATTATTGCTCACAAATTAACCAGTTATCTGGTAAAGGCCTGCTATTTCCCTATAATTAAGGGGTTATTAATTATTGGGTCTGACTAGTATTTGTGGATTATTCATTATTTCAAAAACTGACCGAAAGCGAACTCGACAACTATCTTAATGAGATCGATCTGGCGCTTGAGTTCCACAATAAGTGGTTGTCTGCAGTAAACCGTGCTCTTGTTTGTCACACCGAGACCAACTTAAAACAAATTAAAAATATCCTGACCAGCGATGATCATTTCACTCGCTGGTATAATAGCGTGCGTGATGAAGAATTAATAGAGATGCCTGCCTTTACGAGTATAGGGGAAACCCATACAGAAATGTTAAAACTCGGTAGGGAGCTTTTATTATCCAGGGGTGATAATAAAGAGATATGTGCCGGAGAGTATGACCGATTTGTGTTGTTAACATCTGAGCTACGTCGCCAGGTTAATCTATTAAAAAGCAGGATAAAATCTAACCTTCGGTTAGTGGCCAAGCTGATGGGCAAGGTTTTTGAAAATGCTGAAGAAGGTGTCATGATCACCGATGCGGATTCGCGCATTTTAAATGTGAACCAGTCGTTTGTGAAAGTCACTCAATACAGCAGGGATGAAGTGGTGGGCAAAAAACCCAGTGTCTTGCATTCAGGGAATCATGATAAAGGCTTTTATGAACGTTTGTGGAATGTACTGCTGCGGGATCACCGCTGGCAGGGTGAGATTTGGAATCGCCGCAAGAATAATGAAATTTATCCTGAGTGGTTATCGATTACGGCGGTACTCGATGATAATGGAGACATTAGTCACTACATTGGTATTTTCTCTGATGTTTCAGCAGCGAGCGAGGGTGATGAGCGTCTGTACCATTTAGCTCATTATGACAGTCTCTGTGATTTACCCAATCGTATGTTATTTTATGACCGCCTGCGACAGTCCTTGTCACGCTCAAAACGCAACAATCAAAAACTTGCGGTGATGTTCCTGGATCTTGACGGGTTTAAAGAGGTCAATGATGAATATGGTCATGGGGTCGGTGATGAATTACTGCAGCAGGTTAGCAAACGGCTCATTACGACCCTAAGGGAATCTGATACGGTTGCACGCATCGGTGGTGATGAATTTACACTAATTATTAATGATGTAGAAAGTGCTGATTCAATTAGAGCGATTGCAAGTAAAATTCTGTCGAATATCCAGGAAACTTACATGTTACAAACTAACGAATTTAACATATCTGCCAGCATTGGTATCAGCCTGTTCCCTGACAATAGTGAAGATATAAATACACTCGTAAAGCAGGCCGATATTGCAATGTATAAGGCCAAAAATGAAGGTAAAAATCGCTTTGAGTTTTTCGATATTTCTATGGATTAATTTTGGGGATTAATTCGCTGGATTAATTCAAGCGTCCCCTGGCTCTATTCTATTATTTATAGTAATAAATCTTCTTCAATAGGATGATAGATGCTCGCGGAGTTAATTAGCGAATTGGCAGTGAGTGACTGCACGCCATAGACTTCTGCGTTGACAGCGTAATCATTTTTTATTTTATCTAATAGTAAATCGAAGTCGCCATCACCGGATAGCAATACAACAGTATCAATTTCTTTGGCCGCTTCCATAATATCTATCGTTATTCCAACATCCCAGTCGCCTTTGGCTGACCCATCACTGCGCTGTATGAATGGCTTGAGCTTTACCGTAAAACCAATGTGTTTTAGTGCATCCTGAAATTTTATTTGTTTATCATCACCTCGGTGAGTGGCGTAAGCGATAGCAGAGACGATTTCACCCTCAGCGCTTATTCTGTCCCAAAGTTTCCGGTAATTAAATTGGCGACCATAGACCTGGCGCGTGGTGTAATAAATATTTTGAACATCAACAAAAATAGCGATTTTTTTCATTTTATTTGTTATGGGTAAAGGTCGGGTGGTTGTTGTTTGATGGTAAAATAGGGTTTGTTGTATGCCATCTATAATTCTATTTTGACTTCTTCAGCCTCGGTCATCGTTTGTATGGCAACCTCTAAATCGATTTGGTCTGGATTATCGATACTTTGTTTCTCTAATGCATCAACGAGCTCTCGTTGCTCAATCGTTGTCTGTGTTCCATCCTGCTCCTGAAGGTGAGCTGCCCAGGGGACAAATTTTGTTAATGGAAACGATTGATCTGTTCGTGGAGAGATATCAATATTTAGTCCCGAGATAAATAGAACTTTTTTACCATGGTAGCTATCTTCTTTAGCGATGCTGCGGAAAGTGCGATCAAATTCTATTTGGGTATTGATTTGTGCCGCTGTTACGATCGGCGAAGCTGAAGTAATAATTTGTGGCATGTAGCGAATCAAATTGCTTTCCAGGTGATGAGCGCCTTCTTCCTGCCGTGAAATATTTCTCCGGAAATAAAACATGTCTGAGGTCAGATCTTTGCCAAGAATCTGCGGCTGATTGTTCTTGGAACGGGCCACATCTATTTTTTTGACCAGCTCAGAGGATGCAGTAAATATTTTTGCAGTGCTGAGTATTTTTAGCGGTATACATTGACCCTCGGAATCAGTGTTGATTAATTTAGGCAGGCGTAGAAACAAACCTTCATCGCGATCTTCATGCAGTAACTGGTTATCAACGATGATACAGTTTTCCCCCTCAATATTTTGTAGTCGGATGTTTTGTTGTGCAAACTGGACTTCATGCTGATACCAGTCAAGGATACGCTGTATTTTACCGCAGCTTGTGCTGCATGTTTGATTGTCAGTCTGAAGTCGTCGGTAGGTGCCAAACAGTTTTGTTTCGGGGTCATAGCCGACGTGACTGGCCTGGATAATGACTAGTTGCTGGCCATGTTCGGCATGGGGGCCGTGTCGATCCGTAGCGACGATGCCACCGACGCGTCCATGGTTGAATGGGAATGAACCGAAGTGCTTGGCAATCATGATAATGGGATAGCCCTGGTTTTCATCTGAACAAAATGCACGTGAGGGCATGATTTTACCGGCTTCAAAACCCAGTGATTTGCACCAGTTATATAAACGTGGCACAAACAGGTTGTAGCGCATCATCATACCTTGCATCTGGAAGCCACCAATGGGCTCAACTATGTTTGTCACTAAGTCAGGCATGACTTTATTATAGCCATTAGGCGTCAGTTAGACTAGAAAGTTTCCCTCTAATATTGTGAGTCTCATTAGTAAGTTTAATTTATGTTTAAACGGCTATAATAAAAGGTGTATGGAAGGATCAAACAGGAGAGCCTGGTATGGATATTAAAGGAAAAGTTATCGTCATCACTAATCGTGATGTCAACTCGGGTAAAACCGATCTTTCTTTATTCGGTGATAACCTCAACCCCATCAGCGAGGCTGAAATCAACATAGCCACAGCCGACAAGAAAAGTGGCCAGTGGAAACTGAAATTATTGACTAATGCTGAGAAGCCCGATTATCAGACCCCGGTAAGTCGTGATCTATTCAAAGAAATAATAAAACAGACTACGACTGAGCCTGATGCAAAAAATTGGGTGTTATTTGTACATGGATTCAACCAGTCGTTAGAGAAAAATCTGAATAAATGCCTGGAGATTGCCGAATACGGCGTTAATGTTGCGACATTTTCATGGCCATCAAATCCTGGGCCACAGGAATTCTGGAAGAAACTAAAAGAATATAAGCGGGCAAGAAAAAATGCGCGCCGTTCGGTTATGGCGCTAGAACGTACGCTGGAAAAACTGGCGGGCTACATGGAAGAATTTTCCAGTGGTGAGTGCCCCATTAATGTGAGCCTTGTGATTCATAGCCTGGGTAATTTTCTGTTTGAGAACTTTGTTAAAAGTACAGATTTTAGCCGTGAAACACGTGTGTTCAGTAACGTCATGTTGCACCAGGCGGATGTGGATCTTCGTGATCATCGCCATTGGGTTGAGCGGGTGAGTGATCATGTGCGTGTCTATGTGACGATCAATGAAGATGACGAAGTGCTCGATACCTCCGATATTGTAAATCCTGACCGGTTGGGTAATACCGCAACGGATTTAAATGCAGATGATGTTGTTTATATGGATTTTACGGATGGATTCTTTGTTGATCTTAGCCATCGTCCCTGGGCTGAGCCGACGAATCAGAATGAAGCGATTCGGGATTTTTATCAGCGAGTGTTTAATAGCCGACGAGGTGAAAAAGCGGATGGCTGGTTATACAATCAGGAACAGAATGCATATCGTCTGATTGAACGTATAGAAGAGGATGAAGGAGACTGATTTCTTTTTTAGAGATGAGACAAGGGGCAGTGATGAAAATTACTGCCCCTTTTTTATGCCTACTGTTAGTGCTTATTAACTACTGTCTACGTACCTTGGCGTGCACGATTACCTGATTGACTCTGGTTACCTGAGCGTCCCTTGTAGGGGCTTTTATTGTCTCTCGATGAAGATGAGCTGGATTTCCCGCTCCGATGGTTGCCGCCGGTTCGTTTTCTTGAGTTTTGCTGCTGTCGGCCACCTTTATTAATCGGTTCTGCTTTGATCGTTGGATCCGGTTCGAAACCGTCAATCACTGTTTTGGGGATCTCACGTTTAATCAAACGCTCGATATCTTTAAGCAGTTTCAACTCATCAACACAGACCAGTGACATTGCTTCACCTTCATTGCCGGCACGACCTGTGCGACCAATGCGGTGAACGTAATCTTCTGCAATGTTAGGCAATTCAAAGTTGACGACATGAGGTAACTGGTTAATGTCCAGTCCGCGTGCCGCAATATCTGTCGCAACCAATACGCGTACTTTGCCAGATTTAAAATCGGCCAACGCTCTGGTGCGTGCGCCCTGACTCTTGTTACCGTGAATAGCCGCTGATCGTATGCCATCATGACCAAGCTGCTCGGCTAGTTTGTTAGCACCATGCTTGGTACGGGTAAATACCAGTACCTGTTGCCAGTTTTCTGAGCCAATAAGCAAAGAAAGTAACTCGCGTTTACGTTTTTTGTCGACAGGGTGAACGACTTGTGTGACACGTTCGGATGTGGTGTTGCGTTGCGCGACTTCAATCAATGCAGGTGATTTTAATAAGTCATTTGCCAGCGTCTTTATCTCATTTGAGAATGTGGCTGAGAACAATAGTGTCTGCTTATGTTTTGGCAGTAGCGCAAGGACCTTACGGATGTCGCGGATAAAACCCATGTCGAGCATGCGGTCAGCTTCATCAAGCACCAGAATATCAACATTTGAAAGGTCAACCGAACGTTGGCTGACGTGGTCTAGCAACCTGCCTGGGGTAGCGACCAGAATATCGACGCCCCTGATGAGCTTTTGCTTTTGAGGATTGATACTGACACCACCAAAAACGACGGTCGATTTCAAAGGCAGGTGGCGGCCATAGGTTTGGACACTTTCGGCAACCTGTGCGGCCAGTTCTCGGGTCGGTGTAAGCACCAGGGCGCGGATAGGGCGACGGCCTTTTACCGGCTTGTCTGTTGCCATCAAGCGCTGTAGAAGCGGAAGCGTAAAACCGGCTGTTTTACCGGTGCCTGTTTGCGCGCCACCCATGATGTCGCGTCCTTCAAGAATAAGGGGGATGGCCTGCAACTGTATCGGGGTAGGCTCGTTATAGCCTTTTTCGGATACAGCACGGAGTAATTCGGCCCTGAGACCGAGGGATTCAAATGACATACGTCGATGTTCTCCAGATATATGGGGATCGGCCTACCCAATACTTAACTTCGTTTGGGACGGTCTAGGCGGAAAGCAATTAAGTGTTTCGAGGTGAATCGGGAAGGATCACAGCTCTGAAATCAGGTGCAGACCGATGTGCACCAAGCTTGAGCGCGCAGTATATCTGATATTTTGCTAAAAGGGGGGCTTAATAACAGTATTTTCTAATATAGCGAGTATTTCTCAGCTGTGAATCTCAACCGATGGGGATAAGAAGGGCTAGTGTGGATGCTTGTCCGCTCAGCGAGCGGCTAGCACACTGAAACAGGCAAAATCAGGGCCAGAATGGGGCATTTTTGTAACAAATTATCGGATGCTTGCGGTTGTTTTTGGTAAAAAATCAGTTACAATTCATGCAGCTACATTCTATCCAGGTTCTTGTCAGAAGTGCTCTAGTAAGTTTTCTCCTGTTAATTACCTTGCAAGATTTGTAACACGTTTTATTTTTTAATATTTAATAGAGGTAATTTACTATGGCAACAGGAACCGTTAAGTGGTTTAACGAATCCAAAGGCTTCGGCTTTATCACTCCTTCTGATGGTAGCAAAGACGTATTCGTACACTTTTCTGCGATCGCTAGCGAAGGTTTTCGCACACTGGCTGAAGGTCAGGAAGTGAATTTCGACGTGGAAGATGGACCTAAAGGCCCACAGGCAACAAACGTACAGGCTGCATAAACAGTCTCAACTGTGTTGTTTCAAGTCAGCCCCGCGAGTCCTCGCGGGGTTTGCTTTTCTGACGTGATTTCTTCACGTAATTTTACATATTTTGCTATTTAACTAATTTTAGAGGGAGCTTCAAAATGAAAAAGTTGTTTGTTGGCAGTTTGCCGCCCACGACCACCGAAGAGTCCCTACAGGCCCTGTTTTCTGAGTTTGGTACAGTGCGCTCTATTAAACTGGTTAAGGATCTGTTTTCAGGTAATTGCAAAGGATTCGGTTTTCTTGAAATGGAAGGGCACGAAGCCCGCGCCGCTATAGCCGGATTAAATGGTAAATCATTTGAAGGTAATCTCCTCAAGGTTAAATACGAAGAAGAGAAAAAAGGTTTCGGTGGTAAGCGTCGCTAAAACCAGATTGCCGTATTATCGTGCATGATCTGTCTGACCTCAGTTCAGACAAATAAGCTTTCCAGCATTTTATTCTTTCAGTTGTTCTTTATTTGCATCATCTGATCTGTGTTGCCAAAATACAGTAGCTACTTAGCTGTACGCGTAAACAATATAAAGATGGTAGAACAATAAGGTTGTCAAAAGACTAACCAGACTAATGTGGGTAATAAACCAGATCTGTTTTAATTTACGAGCCCGGCTATTAAATATATCGGGGTGTAAATAAGCGGTTAGGCACGTTAGTAAAAATAGAAACCAGATCATATTCTGATAAGCAAATCCAGATTTCAAAGAATGAAAATAAAACAGGACAGGTAGACCAAGACCAATATAGCGATGGATGATAGTCATACTTTTTGTATTTTGTGATTTCTGATAACGAGATAAGCCAAGATACCATTGGTATAAAAAAATAGAAAATAACATGAAACCGGTTATTTGTTTGTATGCCATGTTCATCTGGAGTGTATACAGTGCATCCCATCGCCATCCCATACTGTATTGAATAACTATAGCCGTTAATAGCAAAGTACCAAGCAGTGAATATTGCCTGGACTGATAAAATGGAATGTTTTTATGGTTGCTCATAATGGCTCAACAGAATAACGGTTTGTAATGTGTTATGTGCCGCCTGGTTATTGATTTCTTGCTGAAGCGCGGCAATGGACGGTAGCATATAGCCATCGGCTGGCCATTTCGTAGAAATCACAGGGGGGTTCTTGAACTGACTCGCCTTGTCTAATATGCGTTGATAGCTGAGTCTTACACTGGTACGAAAAGCATAAATAAGTTCGACCATTTGTGACAGGCTGATTTTTTGATCGGGATGACTCCAGGTGGTTGCGCCCATGATTTCATTTAATTTCCAGTTGGTTTTCGGACTGTCTTTGTGTTTGTTATGGCATTTTACGCATGCATTTGAAATGGCGATGTCTGCAGTCATATAGATATAACGATTAATATCGGTCATGTGGAAAAATTGGGAATGACCTGTTTCTTTCATAGTGGCGAAGTGTTTGTTTTGCAACTCAGAAAAATTATTTGCAGTATTGATTGGGAAATCTGAGCCAAGAAAAAGACTGAGTGGCTCCGGCATGGTTTCAAGGTTCTTTGCGATGAGTCGTAAGAACTGTGCAGGCAAAGGTAAGCTATCTATATCGCCATCTTTCCAGTTTTCATCAAAGGCCAGTCCATTTTTTATTCCTGGTATAACGATTTGTTTCGTGTAGATACTGCGGACAATCTTATTCTCTTTATCAATTAGATCTAATGCGAGGGAAATGGGTATGGTTTGTTGTTCAGACTCTGCGTCGTCGAGTGGAGGCGGAGCGGTCGCAAACAGGTAAATAGCTAATGTGGCAAGCAATAAATTGATCGTGATAAATTTAGGGTTTTTCATAGCGTTCTATCCGTTTTGTTTTATAGTGTTTTTTGTCTGAGTATGGCGAATCTGCATCTGAAAAGTATTTTTTGATTGTGTGTTTTGAAATTGCTTCAGCTGATTTGATGGGGGTTTCTCTAATGTGATTACCATGAAAATCATGACAACCAAGGCATGAATCCCACTGTTCTTGCTTGACTAGAGTCTGGTGGGAGATCTCAAGTGGGTCTTTTCTAATACGAAGTTCATCGTGGCAATGCTGACAGATGTCTTGTTGGATGCTAACTTTTTTCCCGCGATGTTCCTGATGACAACTGTTACATAACTGAGGTGCAATAATCGTTCGTACCTTGGAATATTTTGGTTCATTAAATCTATAGGTAGGGTGGCGATCGTCATCACGCTGATGACATTGCATGCATTCTTTATTGGTCACGGGTTTATTCATAATGGCAAAAGAAGGATTATGAGAATCGATTAGATTCATCACGTTGGCACGCAGGCGCTGCCTCAATGTACCTATTTCCTGCTGGTGGCAGGCTATGCAACGCAAATTGTCGTGACCAGGAACCATCTGACCCAATTGGTGCAGGCTGCTATTAGCTGGGTGCATTAGAACGATCATGCTGGTTACGCTTAGCACAAGTGCGCTGATAAAGGCTCGTTTTTGTCGAGTCTGCATGTGCTTGCCACCCCCCCCCCAGGTCTCTTTATTGGCAATCTTACTGAAGTAGATCTTACGAATAGGTCACATATACCTATTAAAAGCAGGGGGTGTGAAAGTATGAAATATTTTGTCAGGCCTTTCAATATTCCCATATACATTGCGTGGGGATAATATCTTGCAGTTAAGCTTTCCTGCTAGGCAAAATATTTATATTTGAAAATATGTTCAATTAATTGCAATCAAACGGGTTACTGATTCGTCTGGTGAGTATCAGGTACCAACTTCATGTGAAATGCGGTGCCTTCTTACATAACTATTTGGAGGTAATATGAAAAATAAAAATCTACTCGTTAATTCTACCGTCGCTGGAATTGTTGCACTCGGCTCGTTCATGACCACTACAGGTGTTTCTGCCGTACCCGAACAACCAAAATTCTGGGAGAAATGTGCTGGTATTGCGAAAAAAGGGATGAATGATTGTGGTGCGCTCAATGAGAAACATGGCTGTGCGGGGCAGGCTACGCGCGATAATGACCCTCAGGAATGGCTTTATGTACCGAAAGGGACCTGTGCCAAGATTGTTGGTGGAACGGCTGGTAAAGTAAAGCCTGCTAAATCATAAAACATCTACAAGTGATTAAGCATATAGAAAAAAATGAGCAACGGCCAATATCCGGGACGGGTATTGGTCTGCGCTCTACTCATGTCGATGAGGTATTGAGAAATCAGCCGCAGATTCCGTGGCTCGAACTATTGGCAGACAACCATATGGCTGTCGGTGGTCTTATACCTGCACAACTTGCGGTTATTTGTGAATACTATCCCGTGACATTTCATAGTGTTGGTTAGTCCCTTGGTTCTATAGATCCGCTTGATCTGGATTATTTAGGGAAGCTTAAACGTTTACTGCGCAAACATAATGTAGCATGGTTATCAGAACACTTGTGTTTTACCTCTGTGGATGGATTTCATTCTCATGATTTACTGCCTGTACCTTATACGGAGGAAAGTTTGCGGCATATCGTGACTCGAATTTCACAAGTTCAGGATTTTTTGGGCGAAAAAATACTGGTTGAAAATGTTTCAAGTTATATGAAGTTCGCAGAGACTGTGATGGATGAAGTAGATTTTGTAACCGAAGTTGCCGTGCAGGCCGATTGTGACCTGCTGATTGATGTGAATAATATTTACGTCAACCACCTTAATCAGGGTATTGACCCTGTCGCTTATATTCAGCGGCTTCCACACGAGAGAATCAGGGAAATACACCTTGCGGGTTATGAACAAAAAGATGGTTTTGTGCTGGATGCACATAATAATCCCGTATCAGACCCTGTATGGGATTTATACCGACAACTTGTTCAGTTTGTACCGAACGTTCCCACATTGATTGAATGGGATAATGATATTCCTTCTTTACAAAGATTGTTGCAGGAGGCGACTAAAGCGAGTGCTATTCAGGAAACCTTCCAAAATGGGCCAAGCTATGCCGTTAGCTGATATCCAGCAGAAATTTATGCGTTGTCTGATAACTCCGCCGACAAATTCGGATGATTTTTTGTGTCAACTCTCAAAGATGGGAACACTGATACCTGAGATGCAGTTAGCTATCTATAGAAGCAATATTAATGGTGCGCGTGAAAAAGTCCTGGCGCAGATCTATCCGGCATGTAGAAATATTCTTGGGGAAAGATACTTTAACCAACTTTGCCAGGGGTATCGGTTTCAGTATCCCTCATGCGAGCCAGATCTTAATATGTATGGGAAAGAATTTTATTCCTACCTGGATGATTGTCTTACGCATCATGAAGAACTCGAAGGGTTTGAGTATTTGCCTGATCTGGCCTTGCTTGAATGGCATTGGCATGAAGCATACTTTGCGGAGGACGATGAGACGTTTGATTTTGACAAGTTGGCCCAGGTTCCTCTTGAACAACAGCCGACACTAGTATTTAAATTAAGTCATGCATTCTCGCCACAAAAAAGTAACTATCCGGTTGTTGCTATTTGGCGAGCTAATAATAAAATCCCGTCTAAACATCAGGTGTTTGAATTATCAGAAGATCCGGTTTATTACTGCATTTTCAGGAAAAAGTATCAAGCTGATATAGAGACGCTTAATGAGTGTCAGTTTGATTTGCTAACAGCTATTGGACAGCAGCATACTTTGAATCATCTGAGCCAGAGTTTTGCTGTCGACTTTCAGAGACAGTTTCACTACTGTCTTGAGCGGGGATGGATTATTGGATTTCACTCTATAAGATTGAATGATGTACGATAAAGATACGCTACAGAAACTATTTCGCTATTGCTATGCATTAACCTGTAATGAGCAAAACGCGTATGACTTGCTGCAAGATTCACTGGAAAGGTACATAAAATCTGACAATACAACTAACCAACCAACTGCCTATATCAAGCGCATTATTCATAATAAATTTGTTGATGATTGCCGCCGACAAAAGATCGTCCAGTTTGAGGCTATGGAAGAAGAGAATCTACCAACGGATATTGACATGCAAGCACTCGAATCTATTGTAATAAACGAAGATCTTGCAGGAAAAGTTTTACAGTATCTTGATCCTGGTGAGCGAGAGATTGTATATTTCTGGGCAGTGGAAGGATTTAGTACATCACAGATTGCGGAACAACTGGATATGCCACGGGGCAGTGTGCTTTCAAAAATATACCGTATGCGCAAAAAACTGGTTGAACATTTTGATGAGTCTTCCATTTCAGTTTTGGAGGTGCGCTTATGAGTAAAAAGAATATAAAAAAAGCAGTCATCGATCACATTTCCAGTAAGTCTCTTTCGAATGCTCAAATTAACCAGTTGATGGGTTTGCAGAGCATATCGACTGATAAAGTGCCGGTAGGCCGATCTGTGCAATACCGCTGGGTGGCCTCTGTTGCTGTTGTGGTAGCGATTATGCTAACTACTATATATCTCAACCTTTCAACTGATTTGTCGCTAGACGAGCGCATTGGTAATGAAGTAGCCAAGAATCACATTAAACTCAAGCCGCTTGAGGTAGAGAGTTCGAGTCTCGATGTGCTTCGACATTATTTTACCGAACTTGATTTTGCTCCCATAGAATCCAGTTTGATTAAACCATTGGATAAAACATTGCTGGGAGGGCGTTACTGCTCAATCCAGGGTGTGACGGCTGCACAACTGCGCTTGAAAGACAATAAAACCGGTAAGATTCAGTCGCTATACCAAACACTATACACACCAGATGTTTTTACAAACCTGCCCAGGCTTGAAGAGGGGCAAAAGCCCATTACAATTTATTCCGGTGGACTGGAAGTCGACATTTGGGTTGAAAAAGGTCTATTGTTTGCCTTAACCCGTGACACGCAATAAGTAAATTTTTCTCCGGCCGTACCCGTACTGCGTCATCTGAACCTGGGACTCAAAATGTGGTCTTATTTCCTGTTGTAATTGATCCTGATCAGATAACTTACGCTATAGTTTTGCTAGCTTGAGCTAAATGACCCATCCAGCTCTTAGGAGGTCCACATGTTTTTAATCAAAAATATCAAGTTACGATTTATCTTGATAAACGTGCTGCTTGCTTTTCTATTCGGTGGTTGCGTGTATGACCCTCATTACCATGGTCAACCTGTAAGCGCTCGCCACTATTATGATCCCTATGACTATTATTACTACCCAGGGGTAAGGGTTTATTTCCATTTTTCAACGGGATATTATTATTACCATGACCGTACGCGCTGGATTAGAGCTCGTGTATTGCCATCGCATATCCATCTTCATCCTGATGTTCGGGTTCGCATAAAGATTAAATCGAAAGAGCCTTACCATAGACATGATGAGCACAGGAAACGGTACGCTCCAAAATCACATCCTCAACCTAAGGCGGAAAAAAAACGTAGTCACAAGGAACGTGAAGCGAGTCGTAAAAAACGTAGCCGGATTGAGCGAGAATCTAATCGTAAAAAATATGAAGAACATAAAAAATATAAGAGTAGGTCTGATAAGAAAAAAGATAAAGAAAAGGACAAGAAGAGACGTGACAGGGATTAAACGGGTCCTGCTGTTTGCTGCAGCGGTGTTTGTTATATCGCTGGGATACTTTATTTACGCCTCAACGGTATATCCGCCCACACCTGAGAATGAGACCTTTTTGAGCGAGATTGGTGAAGGTTTTGGTGAGATAGGATTGTACGGCTTACTACTAATTTATGGGCGTACTTTGCTAAAGATCCTGTTAGGTAAGGGTGCTATCGTTCACCGGCTTTTACCTGATTATTCACCACAGCTTAGTGTGCCCTTGTTTAACGGGCTGTTAGGGTTTTTGAATCGCACCCATGTTTATATCGGTCTTGCAACGGCTGCTGTTATTTTTCTGCACATAGGATTGATGGGTATTCCTATGAAAATTCTATTCTTTCCGGCTGTTCTTGCTCTTGTGATCTGGCAAGCCGTATTTGGTTTGTTCCTGAGTTGGCGATATACACCAAAACAACTCAAGCAGTTTTCATATCTGGTACATGCTCAATTTGCCACGGGCATCATGATTGGTATCTTTGCCTTGTTCGGACATACGTTGATAGATGATTAAGGCATTGATAGCAATTGAAGATTAATTATTTTGACTAGCCAATGTCTTCCCGATTATGAGGCTGGGTTAACTCCTGCGCTGGCCCTTTGGGTATGATGCGGGTTGGGTTGATTTCCGTGTGACTATAATAATAGTGTTGCTTGATATGTGTAAAATTAACGGTATCGGCAATACCTGGCCATTGGTATAACTCGAGCATGAAGTTGTATAAATTCGGGTAGTCAATGATGCGGTATTTGTTGCATTTGAAGTGGCCGACATAGACGGCATCAAATCGTACCAATGTAGTAAATAAACGCCAGTCCGCTTCGGTGATCTGGTTGCCTGCCAGGTAGCGTTGCTTGCCTAGTAAGGTTTCAAGAAAATCTAATGTATCAAATAATCGATCAAAGTTTTTTTCGTAGGCCTTTTGGCTATGTGCGAAGCCTGTCCGATAGACGCCATTGTTAACGTTATCGTAGACACGTTTATTTATAGTATCGATACCGGGTTGTAATGCTGGTGGGTAATAATCAAAGCGGTTATCGGCCCACTGGTCGAAGTTGCTGTTGAACATACGAATAATTTCGGATGATTCATTGTTGACGATAGTTTCACGTTGTTTGTCCCAGAGAACAGGCACAGTAACGATACCTGTGTAGGTGGGATCGGCGTGTGTATAAAGCTCATGCATGTGCGTGTAACTATATAATGTGTCTCCCGTTGCCCCAGGGTAGGGATCAAAATTCCAACCTTGTGCACCCATATGTGGATGGACTACAGAAACAGAAATAATATTTTCTAGTTGCTTTAGTTTTCGAAAGATGAGCGTGCGATGAGCCCAGGGACAGGCATATGAGACATACAGGTGGTATCGATTGGCGTCTGCCTTAAATCCATCGCTGCCACTGAGGCCTGCTTTTCCATCAACGGTAATCCAGTTTCTGAATTGCGAATCCTGACGGATAAATTCGCCATCTTCGATTTCAGATTTTAGCCAGTCAGCCTGGATTTTTCCGTTGAGCATTAAGCTCATTTAAGTACCTCAATCTAGTGGAAGTCTGGTGACATTGAGTTCTCAGACGTCTATTAAACAGTTTGCTAATATTAATCGTAAAAAATATTAATCGCTAGGGTATAGAGGGGAATCGGAGTAAACTTGATAAAAAATAGCATGTTACGACAAGATAATAATAAGGATGTGTTCAGGTATATGCACACCGCTCAAATTATAGCTCAGGTTGCTGCTGCAATACTTATTCTCCTATGCTGGATATGGGGAGGCCTCGCGCTTTTCGTGGCGGGTCCGGAGCCGGCCTGGTTAAAATACCTTCTACTCACCATTTTTGTCATTGCTTTACCCCTCGGGCTCTATCTCGATCTTGCTTTTTGGCAAAAACTGCTTTCACTCATGCTGGTGTTTGCCATTTTAATGACCTGGTGGGTCCCCATGAAAGCCACCAATGACAAGAATTGGGCGCCGGAACTCGCGAGGATTCCCTGTGGTGAAATCGAGGACAATGTTCTTGTGTTGCGTAATGTCCGCAACTTCAAATACACGAGCAGAACCGAGTTTACCGAGCACTGGGAAACGCGCCGCTATGATCTGGAGCAGCTAGAGTCTTTGGATATCTTTCTTTCTTACTGGGGGTCACCCCACATTGCACATGTCATTATGAGCTGGGGGTTTTCTAACGGTGAATACCTGGCAATCTCGATTGAGACGCGTAAGGATAAAAGCCAGGTTTACTCAGAACTCAGAGGGTTTTTTAAACAATATACTCTCGCCTATGTTGCTGCGGATGAGAAAGACTTGATTCGCCTACGCACTAATTATCGTAAAGAGAAAGTATATGGCTATCGGATTAAAAATATACCTGCTCAATATAAATGCTATTTGCTAGAGTCATATCTTGGGCATATGAATAAGCTGGTTGATAAGCCAGAGTTTTATCATGCTTTGTTGCAGAATTGTACCTCAGGCATTAATCAGCACTATAAGACCTTTATGCCTGACTCAAGTTGGATCGATTGGCGACTTATTGCGAATGGACACATGGATGAACTTCTGTATGATTTAGGTCTTCTCGAGACTGACTTACCCATAGATGAATTACGCAAGCTGAGCCGGCTCGATCTTCGTATGCAAAAGTTGGGGGAAGAGGGATTTTCAGCTAATCTTAGAAAAGGTATTGTTTGGGGGTGATGGTGGAAGTGAGGAAGCAATATTAAAACGTACAAAAAAATGTTAACGAAGGATGGCTGATGAATAATGGATTTAAGAATGTTGTTTTATTTAGCTTTATTGTATGTATAAATATGATGCTGTCCGGCTGCGCCTCGATTGCTGAAGGTGTTGCTCGTGGATTAACTGAAAAAGACCAAGCCCCACTGCCGCGCCTGTGCGAATTACATGGGCCTGCATTTGACGGAATTGCTCAATCCATTGAGTTAGGTAAAACAGATTCGAATGCAGCCAACGATGTCATTATCCACAAAGTCATGATGATTCATGGCATTGGTGGGGCTAAGCCAGGTTATTCTGTGCGATTACAAAATAACCTGATCAGCGCACTAGGTCTTACCAGAGTCTCAAACGTAACCAAAGAAATTGAACTACGTTCACCAGCCTATCCAGGGGAGCCCATGGGGACATTGCTGGTTACCCGTTTCCAGAATAAGGATAAAAGTAAAGAACTGCATTTTTATGAATTGTCCTGGTCTGTTATCACTCAACCTGAAAAAGACTTTCTTGCCGCTTCTGATTCAAGTTTGTATGCAGCACATCGTGCTGATGTTAATCAGGAATTAAAAGTATTTGTAAATAACCATGTCGTCGATCCTGCGCTATATACAGGCCTGAAACAAAACATGATCATTGAGTCTTCAAGTCAGGCGATTTGCTGGATGTTACATAAAAACTGGAAGAGCCTCCCTGATCATTCAGTAGCTGTTTGCAGCAGGGAAAATATTGAAGATATGTTCAACCTGTTAGCGGCAAATACCAGTCAGGATTTTTCATTTATTTCTCACAGTCTGGGTAGTCGTATTGTGGTGGATATGCTTGATAAAGAAGTATCCAGGCTTAGTCGCAAACACAAGGGTTCGAACTCAAAAACGATTAAAAAAATCCATAAATTAATCCAGAACTTTGAGTTTCGTCTTTATATGATGTCCAACCAGTTACCGTTATTACAACTAGGAAGAGCGCCTGCAGAAATAACAGGGCAGTATAATCAATACTGTTTGCCTGACGGAAAATATTACCAAAATCGCTTTCTGGATAAATTGTTTATTGTCGCCTTTAGCGATCCGAATGATTTGTTGAGTTATAATATACCTTACGACTTTGCGAATAAATATCTCGATTCACGCTTGTGTCCACAAATTGTTAATATATCTGTTAGCGTGACTAAGCCTATCGATCTTTTTGGCGTCGGGAAATTTGCCAATCCATTGTCAGCACATACGGAATATGACAATGATGAGCGCGTGATTGGTATTATGACGCATGGTATTGGTCAAAATGATACTCATCCAGCTGTTACTGCCTCGTGCAAATGGCTGGAAACGATACAAGATTAACAGGAAATTAAAATGACTGACCAAAACGAACAAGAACTTATTGATAAGCTCACATCAACGGGAAATTACAAAGTGATTAAACGCTTTACCCCGGTCGAGCACTATAATGAAGCCAACGATGATGTGGAAATCAAAATCGGGATCTACCTGGATACTGAAACCACAGGCATGGATCATGATGAATGTAAGGTGATCGAACTCGCGATGGTACCTTTTGAATTCGATAGTTATGGCAATATCTATCGCATTTTACCCGAGTACAATGCCTTTCAGGATCCCGGTGAACCTATCCCTGAATTAATTACAAAAATCACCGGCATTACCGATGAGATGGTTAAGGGACAATCAATAGATTTACAACAGGTGGCTAAATGCTTATCTAAGGCTGTCATAGTAATTGCTCATAATGCCCGTTTTGACAGGCCTTTTTGTGAAGGCTTATTGGAAGATTTTAAAGATATCTCATGGGCATGTTCCATCGCCGATGTAAACTGGAATGCAGAGGGATTTGAAGGCGTAAAGTTAGAGTTTCTGGCTTACAAATATGGGTTTTTCTTTGAGGGTCACCGAGCCACTGTTGATTGTCAGGCCGGTGTTGAGTTGCTTAGCCAAACATTGCCAAAATCAGATATTCCTGTATTAAAGCAGTTGCTTGATAACGCGCGACGAACTGATGTTCGGCTGTGGGCAGATAAAGCACCGTTTGACATGAAAGATAAATTAAAAAAACGTGGTTACCGTTGGTCACCCGGTGATGCCGGCAAACGTAAGGCCTGGTACAAGGATTTACCTGAAGACAAGCTTGAGGAAGAAATGCTCTATTTGAATGAGCACATATATCCACGAGCGGTGGGTGTGTTACCGACCGACAGACTTAACGCGAAAATTCGTTACTCACGGCGTGCGTAATTAATCATCGGCAATACCATGCAATACCATATCCGTGAAACTGACAATGCCGATCAGTTTTCGATTATCAATAACCGGGGCTCGGGATAATCCAAACTTATCAAACATGCGTGCGCAGTAGCGGATATCCATTTCTGGATCGACAGAGATAACGGGTTTCGACATCACTTCATATACGTTTATTCTGTCTGGGGCACGATCATTTGCGAGCACTTGCTTGGCAATATCGGATAAAAGCACAATGCCGTATTCGTCATTATCGTGTCGCTTATCAATAATAAGGCACTTGGTTTCAATGTGACGCATTTTCTTAAGCGCATCCTGGATGGTTGTCATGCCATCTACTATGTCATATTTTTCTTTCATGACATCACGGACTCTTACTATAGTTTTGTTTGTCATAATTGTTCCTCAACGGCTTCTGTTAAACTGGCGACTTGCTGGGCTACGCCGACGGCGTCTTCCACATCGACTTGAAAGGCAATCCCGGTACCTGGTTTTATATCAAATTCTCCTACGGTGGCAATTTTTTCTAAAATGGTACGTGATAAATGTTCTTCAACCAGAAATAGCAGTACGTCACGTTGCGTCTCTAGTGTTAAACCAAAAAATGATTTACTTCGCTTTAAACCTTCACCTCTCGCATGGTTTATAACAGTAGCGCCAGTAGCGCCTGTTTCTCGTGCTGCGTCCAGTACAGCATCTGTTTTGTCGTCTTCAACCAACGCAATGATTAATTTGAAATGCATGGTTATTCTCCTGATGTATTTTCAAGGTTAGATTGTGTTTGTCTGTTTGCGCGCCAATGGCTTATTTGCGCATAACCCATCACGGTGATCATTGGAAATAGGCTGGCGAATGCAATTAGGCCAAATCCATCGATAAGCGGGCTGCGGCCTGGAATGGTTGTTGCCAGCCCAATGCCAAGCGCAGTAACAAGTGGTACGGTAACCGTTGACGTGGTAACGCCCCCCGAATCATAGGCAAGTGCAACGATAGTGCGTGGTGCAAAAAAGGTTTGAATAATTACAAAGATGTAACCTGCAATAATATAATAGTGTAAGGGTGTGCCGGTCACGATACGAAAACTACCGAGAGTAATGCCAATGCCAACACCTAGCGCAACGGCGCCACGCAACCCCCAGACACTAATTGCACCACCTGAAACGCTATTAGCTTTAATAGAAACTGCAATGAGGGCGGGTTCAGCAATGGTGGTCGCAAAACCAATGGCCATGGCAAAGATGTATACCCAGTAATAATCCTGCCAGCGGATAAATTCCATCACCTGTTGCGCGCTTCCGTAGATAAACTCTGGATTGGTGAGTTGTTGTGCCATTATTTCGCCAAGCGGGAAGAGTGCTTTCTCCAGACCGACCAGAAAAAAGGCCAGGCCAAAAATGACATAAACCAGGCCGATTAAAATCTTTTTGATATTTTTAATGCGTTGGCGAAGGACAAAGTACTGGAAACCAAATATTACTAATATAATTGGAAGTACATCACGCAGGGTATCCAGCAAGGTGTAGACGAATTCATTATTAAGAATCGATTCTAAACTCATGACAAAATCATCCCATAGACCATTACGAACATAATGGGTGTTAAAGAAGCCAGCGCAATTAAGCCAAAGCCATCGATCATAGGGTTGCGTCCCTTAATGCTCGATGCTAATCCAACCCCTAACGCCGTCACTAATGGAACGGTAATGGTTGAAGTCGTCACGCCGCCTGAGTCGTAGGCGATACCGATGATTTCTTCTGGTGCGAAACTGGTGAGAGTGACAATTATAAGGTAGCCACCAATGATCAGCCATTGGATCGGCCAACCTCGAAGAATGCGCAATACGCCAATCAATATGGCTGAACCCACTGAAAGGGCAACGGTTATGCGTAACCAATAGGCGTAGTCGTTGCGTGATACTTCTGAATCTGTAATGGCACCTGCTTGGGCTGCGAGCGTCGCCGCTTTATTGGCAACGGCGATCAAAGCAGGCTCAGCAATGGTGGTGCCAAAGCCTAACAGGAACGCAAATATCAAAAGCCAGAACAGGCTGCCTTTGCGGGCAAAGGCATAGGCCATTGATTCACCGATGGGAAACAGGGCTATCTCCAGTCCTTTGATGAATAGCGCAAGACCGAGAATAACCATGAGCAAGCCACCCAGGATTTCCATAAAATTGGGTATGGGTTGTTTCAGGATCAGGAGCTGGAAAAAACCAATGACAAGAATAATGGGAAGCATATCCCGGGTACTGGATAGAAGTGGATTTATTAAACGTTTTAGTTGTTGCTTCAAGCGTTTACCCTGAACCTGCTAGCGACTTGTACTAACTCTAGCAGATTGAGGAGTGTAGGGGGTAGTTCCTGTACTGATGTATTTCTGGCAGTTTAAAAAGGGCCATTGACAAAGATGGACTACTTTTTAACCACGCCGTGGTTTAAAGTAGGCTAAAAAGGAAATAGTGAAGCTACAAACAAACGGGCCGATAAAGAATCATGCAAGCATTTAAACCGCTCTATTTTACGATGGGCTGGGTCTTCTTCGGGACCGGCGTTGCAGGTGCATTCTTGCCTGTATTGCCAACCACGCCATTCATGATCCTTGCGCTTTGGATGTTTTCCAAGAGCTCTGAGCGTTTCCATCGCTGGTTATATAATCATCGTATTTTTGGGCCGCCTTTACAGCAGTGGCAGGAACATCGGGTGATTCCCTGGCCTGCAAAAATGGCTTCTGTCTCAATGATGACCGTGAGCTTTATACTTATGCTGATTTATAGTCCCATGTCAGGGTGGCGTCATGGTTTGGTTGCGTTGCTGATGCTGTATGGCGCCTGGTTTGTATTGAGCAAACCTTCACGAGCACCGCAAGAAGACACACATACAGTTAATAAGTTAGATGGTCTTTAACTAATATCATATTGATCTTTCAAATATTTCAGTATGCTTTTTGTGTTACCACGGAATGCGATTCGTTCAGTCTTCTTTTCTAGTTGATAGTCGTACATAGGATCATAATAATCGACCAGTAAAACCCGAATCCATTCTTCATGTGCCTCTGAATGATTTGTGGACCGTTGTTCGTTTAGTGCATTTGAGAGAATAGTTTGAAGTTCTTTATACCGCTCACCACCCAGACGACGTTCGATTTTTGACATGGCCGTTGTCAAATTTTCAGACCAGTTATTAAAGCCTTGTTCTTTTCCATTCAGTGTCTGGTGTTCGAGAAGGGCATCAATAATATATTCTTGATAGACGTTGTTGACTCTGTCATCTATTTCTTCGTCCAGCATAATGAGTGGTGCCTGGCTCATGGCTGCAAAAAGAGGTTTTGGTAATTGACGGGAGCCAATATTAGATGCCTCATCTTCAAAGACAAGTTTATTGACGGCATTGCTTCTGTGTTTTAGTAAGGCAATGGATAGTCTATTTTCTATGTCGATTTGACCAGGTTGAGGATAAGCATGTTTTCCAAAAGCGGAACCGCGATGACCATAAATATGTTCGAGGTCGATTTGTTGCTCAATTTTGTTCAGTAATAATGTCTTGCCCGTGCCGGTTCGGCCACCGAGAACAAGAGGTTGTATTGTCTGGACAGCACTCTCTAGCTCATTAATTAAAAAATTCCGTAACGCCTTGTATCCACCATTGATCCTTGGATACATAACACCAGTTTCATCATAGATCCATTGCTGACTTATTTTTGAACGTAGACCACCTCGAAAACAATATAAGGCACCCTGCGGGTATTGTTGGGTAAATTTAGCCCAGTCGTTAACACGTGCATGTTTAACGTTGTCTGCGACCAGCTCCTGTCCCAGTTGAATGGCTTTTTCCTGGCCCTGTTCCTTATAGCGGATACCAACAAGATGGCGTTCTTCATCGTTCATCAATGGCAGGTTTTTCGCGAGTGGGAAGGCACCTTTTTCGAATTCTACCGGTGCACGTACATCAATTAATGGTGTGTCGTTAACCAGCAAGTCGAGATAGTTATCTAGTTGAGGTAATTCCATTTTATACAACACTAATCAGTGGTTGTGCGGTTGTTGTTGCTTCAAGATAACCGATAGTGTCTAGTTGCAGCCCATGTGCGCGCGCAATCTCATGAAACTCGCTTTCGCCTTCGGGCTGAACGGCTACCAGTAGCCCACCAGAAGTTTGCGGGTCACAGAGAATTTGCTGCTGTGTGTTGTCCATGGGGCCAAGTTTATCGCCGTAACTATCAAAATTACGCTGAGCGCCGCCGGGTGAACAGCCTAGAGCAAGATAGGTTTCAACTTCAGTGAGTTTAGGCACGGCCTGATAGTCGATAACAGCACGAACCTGGCTGCCTTCGCAAAGTTCGGTGAGATGCCCCATTAAGCCAAAACCCGTGACATCAGTCATTGCCGTTACTGTAGGCAACCTGGAAAATTCAGCGCCGATAGTATTAAGTTGGCACATAGTATCGACCGCCAGCGTTTGGTGTTCAGTTTTTAATAATTTTTTCTTTTGTGCGGTCGTCAGGATACCAATACCCAGGGGCTTGGTTAGATATAGTTTGCAACCCACCTGCGCCTGATCATTGCGTTTAAGATGCTGGTTATTAACCGTGCCTGTTACTGCTAAACCAAATATGGGTTCGGGTGCATCGATGGAGTGGCCGCCTGCTAATGGAATCCCCGCTTGTTGGCAGGTATAACGGCCACCATCAATAACTTGCCGAGCTATCTCGGGACCGAGTTTGTTAATGGGCCAGCCAAAAATCGAAATGGCCATAAGAGGTGCACCACCCATGGCATAAATGTCGCTAATGGCATTGGTTGCCGCGATTTGGCCAAATTTGAAAGGGTCGTCGACAATCGGCATAAAGAAGTCCGTAGTGCTGACGACCGATGTGCCATTACCAAGATCAAATACTGCCGCATCGTCTTTGCTGTCATTACCGACCAGCAGATGTGGGTGTGCCATCGTGGGCATCTCGGTTTTGAGAATATCTTCAAGTAATTTTGGTGAAATCTTGCAACCACAGCCAGCACCATGGCTATATTCAGTTAGCCTGATTGTTTCCTGCTGTGTGCCCGCGGTGTCAGCTGTGTGGTTTTGTGCTTTATTCATCATCCCGCCAGTATACTAAATATACAGTTCTTTTTAATCCGTTTTAGCTGTTATTAGTTTGTCAATTGGAAGGAATAGCTTTGGTTTTATCGCATTCGACGCAATTTAACTCATAACCGATATATTTCGCTCTTTCAATGGGGTCGACAACCCAAGGTCTGTTCTGGAAGGGAGGCTGATGTCGGACGTGCTGGGTATGAGAACAGGCAAGATCAGCGACCCAGTCACTGTGCTCGTCCTGGTGGAAACCAATAATTTTTTGTCGCATATGGTCTTTTCCACTTTGGTTTGATGGTTGGGCCGACGAGTTGTCGAGGATTAATTCGGTGGTTGAGTCTGCTATACATTACACTATCGACATACTATATATTAGAAGCTCACAAGCACATGCTGTGCAATGGTTATTGAAGACAGATTCTGCCCTTATGGAAAAAAATAACAAACCACCTTTTTGGGAAACGAAAACACTTGCCGATATGACACCATCGCAGTGGGAATCGCTTTGCGATGGCTGTGGACATTGTTGTTTGATCAAATTCGAAGATGAAGATACCGATGAGATTCTCGTTACTAATGTAGCGTGCCGTATGTTAGATATCGATACATGCCGATGTCATGATTATGAACATCGTGTTGAACATGTTCCGACCTGCCTGGTATTAGGTCCAGAGAAAAAAGAGTTATTTCGTTATCTGCCGGAGACTTGTGCCTATCGTTGTCTCGAAGAAGGACGCGCATTACCCGAGTGGCATCACTTGCTAACAGACGATAAGAGTGCGGTTCATTTCTCCGGGATTTCTGTAAAGGCTTATGCGGTGTCAGAAGATTACATACACCCAGACCAGTTGGCTGAACATATCATTACTGACTGAGGGGTATGATTAAACGTGTTGCCCCGCACACCAGCCTGACGACCAGGCCCATTGGAAGTTATACCCACCCAGCCAACCGGTTACATCAATGACTTCGCCAATAAAATACAAACCTTTGATTGTGTTGGACTCCATTGTTTTAGAGGATAGGGCGTTACAATCTACTCCCCCCAATGTTACTTCTGCGGTTCGATAACCCTCGGTTCCATTTGGTTTGATTGCCCAATTGTGTAGTGCGTCGCTGACAGACTTTATATTTTGCTGGGTTAAGTGTTGCAATGATGCTTCAAGAATATGGGGTTGAATAAATGTAGCAATAAGTCGTTTTGGTAATGCTTGAGCAAGCACGGTTTTGAGTTTTCTGCTGGGGGAATCTTGTCGCGCTGTCGTGATAATTGCCTCGATATCGTTGTCAGGCAATAGATTGATAAAAATAGATTCGCCGGGGGCCCAGTAAGATGAGATTTGTAATATCGCTGGCCCGCTTAGGCCTCTGTGCGTAAACAGTATGTTTTCTCGAAACTGTTGTTGTTGGCTGGTGACGACAGCATCAATCGCAATACCCGATAGCTCGCTAAAGTGCACCTTGTCTTGTTCATGCAATGTGAAGGGGACAAGGCCCGCCCGTGTTGGCAAAACCTTGATGCCGAATTGCTCTGCGATCTGGTAGCCAATCGGGCTGGCACACATTTTAGGTATCGATAACCCGCCTGTTGCAACAACCAGTGATGAGCAAATAACATCGTTACCTTTTGTGTTGTGTTGGATGCTTACGTGAAAAGATTTGTCGTCATCCTGTTTGATGTCATTGACAGTAGTATTAAGTTGAATGGCGACATTATATTTATGGCATTCACTCAGCAGCATGTTGAGAATATCGCGTGCACTGTCATCACAAAACAATTGCCCGTGCGCCCGTTGGTGATAGGGTATCTGGTATTGCTCAACCATCTGGATGAAGTCCCACTGGGTAAATCGATTCAGGGCCGATTTACAGAAATGTGGATTTTGTGAAAGATAGTTGTCTGCACTGACATCATAGTTCGTGAAATTGCAGCGGCCACCACCGGACATCAGGATCTTTTTTCCTGCTTTATTCGCATGATCGATAACCAGGACATTGCGCTGGCGCTTGGCACCCTCGATGGCACACATAAGGCCGGCGGCACTGGCGCCAAGGATAAGGACATCAACGGATTGTGGTGGGTTGGACATGTTCGACAATTTCTTGGTTACTGAGCCATCTTAACATGGCTTGTTGGATATAATTTCAGTGGCTCAAATCACAGTTATATTCCTTTAGGAGGGATAACGCAGTGGTGACTATCTGTGCTAGACTTGCGCCCGCCTGAGGCCTCCTCAATAATGAAATAACCGATGAAATATCAGCAGGTTACATGGAGGCGGGTGGATTGTTGAATTAAGATATTTAACAAAGCGGACCAAAAATTAACAAAAAGCGGGTTCATGACAACGAGGACCCGTTTTTTTATGGATGTGAGATATGCACTCAATAGATAAATTACGAAACATTGCCATTATTGCGCACGTTGACCACGGTAAGACAACGCTGGTTGATCAACTTCTCCAGCAGTCAGGTACGCTGGGTGACCGCGCCGATGCGCCTGAGCGATTAATGGATTCCAATGATCTGGAAAAAGAGCGCGGTATCACCATCCTGGCAAAGAACACCGCGCTGGACTGGAAAGATTATCACATCAATATTGTCGACACTCCTGGACACGCCGATTTTGGTGGTGAAGTAGAACGTATTTTATCGATGGTGGACTCAGTATTATTGCTGGTCGATGCGGTTGATGGCCCTATGCCTCAGACGCGTTTTGTTACGCAAAAAGCATTTGCGTTGGGGTTAAAACCTATTGTCGTTGTGAATAAGGTTGATCGTCCAAGTGCTCGACCTGACTGGGTCGTAGATCAAACCTTCGATTTATTTGACCGTCTTGGCGCTACTGACGAACAGTTAGATTTCCCTGTTGTTTATGCGTCTGCTCTAAGTGGTTATGCCAGCCTTGACTCTGAAGCACGTGAAGGTGATATGCAGCCGTTATTCGAAACGATTGCAGAAAAAGTGCCTATGCCGGATGTCGACGCAGATGGACCTTTCCAGTTACAAGTTATTTCCCTCGACTACAACAGTTATGTTGGTGTCATCGGCATCGGTCGGGTTAAACGCGGCAAGATCAAGGTAAATACACCCCTCATGATTATTGATCGTGAGGGTAAGACGCGTAATGCAAGGATTCTACAAATCTTTGGTTTTGCTGGCCTGGAACGTGTTGATGTCACTGAAGCACAAGCGGGCGATATTATTGCGTTTACCGGTATAGATGGCCTGTCAATCTCGGATACTTTATGTGATCCAGAAAATGTTGAGATGTTGCCACCGCTTACTATTGATGAACCTACCATTTCGATGACCTTTCAGGTCAACACTTCACCCTTTGCCGGACTCGATGGTAAATATGTCACTTCAAGGCAGATACGTGAACGTCTCGACCGAGAGTTAGTGCATAACGTTGCGTTGCGTGTCGATAACTCTGGTGATCCAGACAAATTCAAAGTGTCAGGACGAGGTGAGCTGCATCTTTCGATTTTGATCGAGACAATGCGTCGGGAAGGTTACGAACTGGGTGTATCACGTCCAGAAGTCATTATTCGAGAGATTGATGGGGAGCAGTGTGAACCGTACGAGCAAGTGACCGTGAATGTGGAGTCTGAGCATCAGGGCACAATTATTGAAAGGCTGAGTACCCGCGGTGGTGATTTACAAAATATTGAGCCAGATGGTAAGGGACGCGTTAAGGTCGAATACATTATGCCTTCACGTGGACTGATTGGCTTTAGAACCGAATTTCTGACCGCTACCCAGGGCACAGGCCTGATTTATACACTCTTTGACCATTATGGGCCGGTTAAGAAAGGCGATTATGGGCAGCGGAATAACGGCGTTTTGATTTCAAATGGTGCGGGTAAAGCACTTGGTTTTGCCTTGTTCAACCTGCAAGAGCGGGGGCGTCTAATTATGGGGCCCGGTGAAGAGGTTTATGAGGGCATGATTATCGGCATTCATTCTCGTGAGAATGATCTGGTGGTCAATCCTCTGAAAGGCAAGCAGCTCAATAATATTCGAGCGGCAGGAACCGATGAAAACATCATTCTGACGCCGCCAATTGTAATGACGCTCGAGCAGGCTCTGGAATTCATCGACGATGATGAACTGGTTGAAGTGACCCCCAACAGTATTCGAATTCGTAAGAAGATGCTTAAGGAAACCGATCGCAAACGCGCCTCAAGAGCGAGTCAGGTCTCTAACTAGCAGATTTTAAAGATGAATTAGTCTTTTCCGGGGCTAATTCATCCGCTTCTGACAGGCTTGGCGTGGTATCTTTATGGTTAACGCTATCTGTAAAAGATTGAACTACAGTGATAACGGAAGGCAAGTCCATGCGAGCTACGAATGGACGGCATGATCTTCTATTTTATGTCTTTAAGTCTATTTAGATACACCTCCATACAACAAATCCCATAACTTACTGAATATATTGCATATATCTCGTATTGCAAATATATTATCATTTGCTAAAATAAATAACTGACCGGTCAGTTATTTATTTTTATGCATACACCTACTATTAAAAATAGTTGCAAATGGCGACGTAGAAAGGAATCCAGGCCTGCAGAGATTATTGATGCAGCACTGGATCTTTTCGTTGCGAATGGCTTCAACGCGACCAGGCTTGATGATGTTGCGCGCAAAGCGGGTGTTTCCAAAGGAACGGTTTATCTCTATTTTGATAGTAAAGAATCATTATTTCGAGAAGTCGTACAACAAATCATCATTCCTGAAATTGAGAAGGCTGAGCAAAAAGCGGCAGAATTTGTTGGCAGCCAGTCCGAGCTGCTCAAGCGGGTCATCGTTAATTGGTGGGAATCTGTCGGTAAGACTCGGCTAGCCGGCCTGCCTAAATTAATGGTGTCAGAGGCAGCGAATTTTCCTGAGTTAGCTGAATTTTATATTGATAATGTTGTCAGTCGAGCAAGGAATCTGGTTATACGAGGGATCAGGGAGGGTATTAAGAATGGCGAATTTAAGCCTTGCGATCCTGTCGCAACCTCACGCTTGTTATTGGCACCACTCGTTTTTGCTGTGATTTGGGATAAGTCTTTGGCAGCTTATGATAAAGAAAGCTACGACATGGATGAATATATAAAGATTCACACAAATATCTTCTTTGATGGATTACTGGCAACGAAATGATTATCTCATTTAAATACACTTTGATCTCTATAATTATTTTTCCGATAATTTTTGTGTCGGCTGAAGTATTTTCTCAAGAAACCGAAAAGCGTTCTTTGCAAGATGTCATTCAGCGTGTATTGACAAATTATCCATCACTTAAGATTGCCAAACTTGAAATTGAACGTTCGCGTCAGGAATTCGCAAAAATAGAAAGCCAGCTTGGTTGGGTGGCATCTGCACAAACAGGAATATCCCGGGACGTTGGTGCTTTTAATATCCCTAGCGAACGTTTCGATGTGATCGCTAGTGTAGGATCCAGTCAAAAATCAGGGAACACGGTTGAGGTTGTTGGGCAGTACTCTTATGAGGATAGTGAGTCAGTTGCGGTACCCACACTTGCCAATCCTACGGAAAGAACAACGCTTGATCTGAAATACCGCATACCACTTGGGCAGGGCGAAGATAATCCTGCTTACAGGCAGGGGAAGATTTCTGCAGAGGCGGGGTTACAGTCAACGGAAGCCTCAAGAGTTAAACAAATTGATGCGCTTGTTCAGCAAACACTTTCACTTTATTACGACGCAGCAAACACCTATATGCAGATACAGGATGCTAATGAAGCAATTCGTCGAGCAAATCGGTTGCTACGCTTTGTGCAGAAAAATAAAGGACTCGGTTTGTCTGAAACTAAGGATTTACTTGTCGTAGAGGCCTTGCGTAGTGCACAAATTTCACAGCGTGATACGTTGCTGATCGTTTGGAGTCGCCAGCGTTCTGAACTTAATCGTTTACAAGGCGTTGAATCGGGTAGTGATTTTGTGCCCATTATAGCTTCGGAAATGAATATTCCAGATCGTGAGATAGCGCTCGAACAGGTTTATGCTCAAAGCCCTGATATTTTATTACAGCTTGCGCAGCTCAGAGCAGCAGAATCCAGTATGGAACTGGCTACTGATGCAAAAAAAGACAAGATGGATCTGGTGTTTTCAGTCGGCGCAAGAAATACCTCAGGTGATACCGTGTCAGGTAGTTTTGATCAAAGTGAATGGGCTGGTGGTGCAAGGTTTGAGTACCAATTTTCAATGGATCAACGCGGTTTTGATGCGGGTCTCTACCAGGCTATGCTTGATAAGCAAACTATTGAAACAGAAATAGATCGAGTCAAAAGTGACCTTGAATATAACGTTAGTGGTTTGTATGAGCAGATCAATCAAAATAAGGTTGCTACAAAAAGCTCAAAACAGCGGCTATCAATAGAAAGAAAAAAAGTTGATGAGGCCTTTAAACGTTATAAAGTAGGGCGTGCTACTACTAATGAACTCATTGATAATGAAAATAGTTTGTTTGCCGGTAGTTTGTTGTATGAAACAAGAAAAATTGAGTTAGCAAGAAAATACTCTGAACTTGAATTATTGCTCGGTTCTTTATGGAATCGTCAACTTTTACTCGAACATTCTGCGGGCAAAAACCGATAAATCTGGACGTTTAAGACTTAAGAGAAATAGGGAATTAAGATGACTGCACTTATTAGATTTATGGTGGAGCGCGGACTTGTCGTCTGGCTGGTGTCACTCTTTTTGATTGCGCTGGGTGTATTTTCTATCGTCAAAATTAATCGCGAAGCTTTCCCTAATGTGAATCTTGATGTAGTGCAGATCACGGTTGTTCAACCAGGGGCATCGCCACAGGAAATAGAACGTTTAATCGTCATTCCGATTGAGCAAGAATTAAAGATCCTGACCGGTATCGACAGGATGACCTCGGTGTCATTTCCTGGTTCTGCAAGAATCACACTTGAGCTTGACCCGGACGCCAGTAATCGTGAGCGCATTGCCAATGAAGTACAACTGGCAATCGATCGAGCTCGTTTGCCAACGGATCTTCCTGAAAAACCCTTTGTGTTAGAAATAGATGCTCGTGTCTTTCCTGTTCTCCAGATGGCGATCTCTGCACCCTGGGATGATATTGCTGTGAAACAGCTCGGCAGCAAGATTGAGGATGATTTATTACGTTTGCCAGGCGTAGGGCGTGTTCTGATACAAGGTGATCGCAAAGAAGAGATTAGTATCGTCATTAATCCTGAAAAATTGCGGCAACACCGTATCTCGATTGGTGAAGTTGCTGATGTGGTTCGGAAATGGAATATTAATGCCTCAGGTGGCAGTATTGATACGGATGAAGGACAAAAAACGGTTCGTGTTCAAGGTGAGTATCAAAACGATAAAGATGTAGCTAATTTAGTTCTACGCTCCAATGAATATGGGCAAGGTCTCCTGTTAAAAGATGTTGCTGGTGTATCAATGAACCTTGAGAAGGCAACTCTCTATCAAGATGTAAACGGTGAATCCGCGTTAAACATAATTGTAATGAAGCTTGAGGACGCGGACATCATTGATACCGTCGCTACAGTCAAGGAATATCTTGATACCGTGCCCGAAAAGTACGGGAAAGATATTGAAGTTGATACGTTTAACGACTTCTCTAAAATTGCAAAACTCAGACTTGGCGTGTTGACTAACAATGGTATGGTTGGAGCATTTCTTGTTCTGTTTACCCTTGCAATATTTTTACGGCCTTCGGTTGCAGTTTCAACTACCCTCGGTTTGCCCATTGTATTTTTAACCGGGTTATTTGTCCTGTATATGATGGGTGTCACCCTCAATCTTATCTCGATGATGGCCTTTATTATGGTGTTAGGGATGTTAGTCGATGATGCAATTATTTTAGGGGAAAATATTGCCTATCATATGGAGCAGGGCATGTCGCCCAGTGAGTCAGCTGTACTCGGGGCAAAAGAACTAATCGGTCCTGTTACTACGACTATCTTAACTACAGTCGTCGCATTTATTCCTCTGATGTACTTATCGGGTATTATTGGAAAATTTATTATTGCTATTCCGATTGTGGTAATACTATTGCTGGTTTTTTCATGGCTCGAGTCGTTCCTGATTTTGCCTAATCATGTTTGCCACTTAACTGATGCTACTAAGCCAGTAGCTGAGCGTCGCTGGTTGAAATGGCTTGAGAACAAATATGCAAAAGTCTTAAGTTTTACGCTGGACTATCATTGGTTGATGGTTATATTGTCTGTAGCGATGTTGGCAGGCTCAGGTATGTTAGCATTTTCTGACAAAATAAGATTTCAACTTTTCCCGCCTGTTGGCATTGAACAATACATGGTTCGTGTTACAGCAGAACCAGGAACCAGCCTGGAGCAGATGCGTGTCAAGTTAATCAAAGTCGACAAAACAATACGCGAGAATATTGATCCTGAGTACCTTGAGGCAACATTAATCACAACTGGTCAAACATCTAAAGAATCGGGCGATCCACTCGTACAGAAAGGCAGCCGTTTTGGTCAGATTCGGGCAATTTATGTACCAGCTGTAACACGCTCTGAGCATGATGCATTACAGGATATGTTCCTCCTAAAACCCATTTTGAATAAAAAATATAGCAATCTTGATTTTGCTTACGAAGAAATGCAACCTGGTCCTCCAACCGGCCGTGCCTTACAGGTAGAGATTATCGGTGAAAACTACACAGCAAGTAAAATAGTTGCTGGACAGCTTATGGAATACCTCAAAAACGTCAAAGGTGTGACGACTATTGAGAGTGATATGTTGCCCGGTGATGCCGAAATTCGTATTGAATTCGATCGTGCTATTGCGGCCTATGCGGGTATTGATCTCTCAACGGCAGTAACGCACATACGTGCTGCGGTAGGCGGGCTTCGTGTCGCAACAACGCGCTGGGGGGCAGATGAAATTGATATTACCATTCGCTTTCCTGAAGCATCCTATGAGCAGCAATTACGCCAGTTAGAAACATTACAGATCCCTAATGCTCGTGGTGGCATGGTGACGATCAGCAAAGTTGCTAAATTTGTCGAACATGCAGGTTTTACCAATATCCGCCATAAGGATAATCAAAGAGTGGTTAACGTGCTGGCGAATATTGATCCCAGTATGATAACTAGTAATGTGTTAAATGCAAAAGTTGCAGAGGAGCAGGCAAAGTGGCTGTCGGATACACAGTCGAAGCAAGTACTCATAAATTATGGCGGGGAGAATGAAAAAAACAAGGAATCATTTATTGATTTATTGCTGGCCTTTTCCTTTGCGCTGATTGCGGTATTTTTTATTTTATCGATTCAGTTTAACAACGTAGGTTATCCGTTGGCGGTTATGCTTGCGATTCCATTTGGTGCTATCGGCGTGATTGTCAGTTTCTATCTCCATAGTATTTTCTGGAAACCATTGCCGCTATCCTTTATGTCTACACTGGGTATGGTTGCGTTAACAGGGGTTGTTGTGAATAGCTCGCTAGTCTTACTCGTATTTATACAGCGATATATCAAACAGGGGATGGATCGGCGTGAAGCCATTATTCAGGCCGGTAGACGGAGGCTGCGTGCAGTTTTACTGACAGCAATCACTACGATTGTTGGTTTGCTGCCAACGGCTTATGGTTGGGGAGGCATGGATCCATTTGTATCGTCAATGGCGTTAGCGCTTTCCTGGGGATTGATCTTTGCCACAATTATTACACTCATCATGATTCCTGCATTATTTATGGCGGGTGTTGATATATTTACCATGATCGGAAGAATGTTGCTGGCTTTGAGAAAGTTGCTCTTTAGCAATAAGGAAAAATCTACGTCGATTTAAGCGCTTTTTAAAGTTTCACTCACTGCGTAACTTATCGCTACTCAATCTAAGATATGTAGAAAAACTCCATTTTTGTTTCGGCCAGTTCGAGCTCATCATGATCTTTGAGTGAGACGGCTTCTTCGCCTAACATCTGCCCATTGATGCTCGGTGTGTCATTGGTTCTGCGCAGCTTTGTATTTTTTATTGCGGTGAGTGTGTACCCTGTTGCTGTCCGCGCAATCATCGCCATTTTTATTCCGTTAAACCCCAGCGTATTGAATGGTTTGCGTAGCTCCAACACTTTACTTTTAAGTGGCCCATTTAATATTTTTACTGCGGCCAGTGGTTCACCCTTTGCATCAGATGGTTTAGGTGGATTTGCTTCCATGATTTGTGTGTCTTCAATTTCGGCACGCAAAAACATAGTGGGTTCATATTCTTCATCTTCATTCTCGAAGAAGGTGAACTGGTAATTACCAATCTGAATGACGTCACTATGATTCAGCGTCGACTTTGATACGCGGCCACCGTTAAGGAGTGTGCCGTTGGTGCTACCAAGGTCGTCGACATAAGTATTTTCACCTAGCACAGTAAAAAGCGCATGACGACCGCTTACGGTGAGGTCATTTAACTGAATGTCGTTACCATGTTTGCGACCGATACTGATGCTATCTTTGTCGATCATAAATTCGCGTATGATAGCGCCGTCTAGGGTCATTATTAATTTAGCCATAATTTTCTACCTGGTTTTATTAGCATTAATTCATGTTTACGGAGTCAGGGTTTTCGCTTGAAGTCTGTTCTTCTGTTATTTCGCGCCCTTCTAATAACGGTTCGAAGTCTTCTTTATTTCTGGATTTGAAATAGGCTTCTTCAGCGCTTATTTGATGTGCGTCGACAAATCGCATTAGTGCCGTATCCATACGTTGCATGCCAACCATGCCACCACTTTGAATCACGTTTTCAATCTGTTCGGTTTTGCCTTCTCGAATAAGGTTTGATATTGCCGCGTTGTTGATTAATATCTCAACCGCGGCTAGCTGTCCTTTATTGTCACTTTTGCGAACCAGTTGTTGTGATATCACACTAATGAGTGACGTTGACAACATTGTTCTAACATACGGTTCATCACCTGCTTCAAAGGCGTTGATTACCCTGTCAACAGCGGCGGCAGCACCATTTGTATGCAATGTTGCAAGCACTAGTATGCCCATTTCCGCTGCAGTGAGTGCGAGGTGTATTGTTTCTCTATCGCGCATTTCACCTACCAAGATGACATCTGGATCTTCTCGCAAGGCAGACATGAGTGCTTTTGAAAAAGAAGGTGTGTGTGTTCCAACTTCGCGTTGACTGAAGAGGCATTTTTTTGTGTGGTGCACAAATTCAACAGGGTCTTCAATCGTGATGATATGGCCATGTCGCTCTTCATTTATAAAATCGATCATGGACGCCAGGGTTGTTGATTTACCCGAACCGGTAGGGCCTGTTACCAAAATGAGGCCCTTACGATGGCGTGTTAGATTTTTTAATACGGGTGGTAGCCCTAGCTTGTTAAGGCTAATGACTTCTGTTGGGATAACCCTGAAGACTGCACCTAGACCTCCCAAATGCTGAAAAACATTGACACGAAACCGCCCTGAGGCTCCATAGTCATAGGAAAAATCTGCATTGCCTTTAATTTTAAAATCTTCATGTAATTTTTCCGGGATTAAATCAAAAACAAGATTGTAGATATCATCTGCTGTTAAATCACGGTACTTAACTTCATAGGCTATACCATGCAATCTGATGCGGGGTGGGTTTCCGGCAACAAGGTGTAGATCTGAGCCACCTTGGGTTAGCACCAAATCAAGAAATGTATGTATCCGTTGCATGTTCAGCTAACCGCCAGGTTTACTTGTGGTAATAATTCGGGGTTAGTGACAAATCGCTGGAATAATTTTTTATCCGTGGCGTGAAGATAGGCATTATCCGGGTCGAGCTCCTTCCGTTGTACCGCTTCAAGTAGAGCTTGATCGAGCAGCTGCATGCCCATGTCGACATTTGTCTGAATTAGCGACGGGATTTGGAAGATCTTATTTGTCTGGATCAGATTACCGATGGCAGGGGTGTTAATCATTATTTCCAGAATAGCCTTACGATAACGACCATCTGCAGTGCGTACTAATTTTTGGCTAATCACAGCATTTAAGTGTTGCGCTAAAAATGATTTAGCTAGTGTTTTTTGCTCAACGGGCATTGCATCTATTACCCGATCAAGCGTTTTAACGGCACTGGTAGTGTGTAGCGTTCCCAGAACTAGGTGTCCTGTCTCCGCAGCCGTCATCGCCATCGATATCGTATCAGTGTCACGTAACTCACCAACCAGAATAACATCAGGGTCTTCACGCAAAGCTGATCGCAGGCCTTCGGTAAAGCTGCATACATGTGTACCCACTGCGCGTTGTATGACGAGAGACTGTTTACTGTGGTGTACATACTCGATAGGATCTTCGAGAGTGATAATGTTAAAACGGCGATTCCGATTCAGCCAGTCAATCATGGCCGCGAGTGTTGTTGATTTTCCGGTTCCGGTTGCACCCGTAACAAGGATCAATCCTTGCGTAGAATGCAAAAATTTTTCGATAACGGGTGGTAAGCCAAGGTCATCAAAGGTGGGTATTTTAGGCGCTATGGCTCGGAAAGAAGCACCAATTCCGGTGATTTTATGGAACATATTGACACGAAAGCGGCCAACCTCTTCATGTTCATATGATAAATCAAGATCATTTCCCGCATCAAAGATTTCGACCTGCACGGGAGTTAGAATTTCGCGAGTGAGCTCATTAATTTCAGTATCACTTAAGTCGCGATACTTAATCGGGTTTAGCTCGCCATGAAGACGGACTAACGGTGGTGAGCCGACAGCAAAATGAATATCCGAGGCACCTTGTTGGCGACCAAGTTTTAAAAATGCGTTAATTCTTGGTGACATTATGCTGCCTCCGCTTTCATTACTTTTTCGATTGCAAGGCATAGGTCTTCTGCAGTCTGGTATCGGTCCTCTGGACTGACCGACATGGTTTTCATAATGACCTGACTAAGGGCTTCCGAGATCTTAGGGTTCGCTTTATGTGCAGGTACTGCTTTGCCTTCAACATGTTGAAAAAGAGTGGCAAGGTGATCTTCACCCTTATAAGGCGCTCGTCCGACGAAAATTTCGTACATCAAAATACCTAGACTATATATATCTGTTCGGTGGTCAATTGTACGTGCTCGCACTTGCTCAGGAGCCATGTATGTTGGGGTGCCAACCAAAATACCTGTTTTTGTGAGACGGGAGTCTGCTGAACTTGCGGCTGCTGCGAGGCCGAAGTCGACGATTTTCACCTGATCGTGATCATCGACTAAAATATTTGCGGGTTTCAGATCGCGATGAACAACATCACGTGAATGGGCAAACCCAACACCCTGACAAATTTGTGTAAAGATGTCTAGTATGCGCTGTTGATTTGGGTTTTTATTTGTTTTTATCTCAAATGCCAGTGAATGACTTTCAAAGTATTCCATTGAAATGGCATAGGTATTACCAAAGGTAATAAAGTCATATATTCGAATAATTTTTTCGTGCGTAATCTTGCGTGCATAACGGAGCTCATGAATAAAACGTTGAATAATATTTTCGTCCGATGACATATGAGCATTTAAAAACTTCATAATAATTTGATCCGAGACCATCATGTCCTCTACCAGCAGGACAACACCAAATGCACCTTTGCCGACATGTTTAATGACCTTGTATCGATTTGCGACAATGAAGCCTGGGGTAAACTTGGTGGCGTCGAAGATAGTAGCGACTTCTGCCGTGTTATTGTTTTCGGAGAGATCGAGTATGCCTGCACTGGTTTCTTTGCTTTTCTGTGCGCTTTCTACGATGCTGGGTGGCATCACATTTGTTTGTACCGTCGGCCTGTCAGTCATTGATGCACTTGCATCGTTTAGTGAAATATTGTTTTCCATGACGCGAGTTCTGACATCTTCAATCGACGCATTTTGATCGATGTCTTCCGTTTTCGCGAATTCGCTAATGGCTAACAACATTTCTTTACGAACATCACCACTGGCTTCATTGGCCGTCTGCATCAGGTCAGGGACGAGATCCTGACCACCAATTGCGATCAGTGCCTTGACGATAACATGTGCTGACTCTGAAAACTTTGTTAAGGTCTTGAAAAGTTCCGGTATGGCTCGTTGGTCCGCCATATTACTTAATGCATCAACGGCCCGTTCTCGTACCCACCAGTCTTCATCGTTTAGAGCCTGGACCAGGTAGAAATAGGCGCGCTCGTCTTTGACTGAATTAAGAATTTCTATAGCCGTGCGACGCATAAATTCATCTTCATCGCTTAATAGTGTTACTACTGCATCCACAACCCGTGGGCCACCAATTGAGCCTAGTGCATCTGCCGCGCGAACACGTACCCACCAGTCTGAATCTCGCATTGCATTGAGCAGATTTTTGATTGCACGAGGATCGGCGACTTCATTCAAAACTTCAACCGCGGCTCGGCGTACGTATTCAGAGTCATCATTCAGGATCTCGATGAGATAGCCAACGGTTTTTGGATCGTTAATGCGAACCAGTGCCTCAATGGCTTTGGACTGCACCGTCATGTCGGGGTCGCGAAGCAGGGGGATGATATTTGCAGCCGATACTTCCATGCCCAGCTCACTGATACCATCCAGGGCAATTTGTCTTACCTGTTTGTTTGGATCTGATAGTGCTCTGATTAACATATTGCGCACAGACTCATTTTTAAACTGAGATAATGTTTTGATAGTTTGTGTCCGAATAGAGATATCGGGGTCTTCAGCGTACCGTAGTAGATAAGGTATAGACTCTGGGCTGGCAACAGCATGCACCAGGTGAAAGGCAAGGTTACGCTTATTTCTATCTGGATTTTCAAGTAAGGCAATAACTTTTTTGATATTTAGGCGTGATTTTTTTGCAGTCAAAAGTTGTAACAATAATTTTTTTGGAATTTCAGGGTCATCTAATAGTTTTAACATATTGTTGGGGTCGTAATTATCACTTGCGACCAAAATTCTCGTGATGCTTGCAACGAGTTGACGATTAGGTTCGACAAGTGCATCAACGTAGTCTGGTAAGGATTTATTATCGAGTAGGCCTGTTAATAAACGTTCAATCAGTGCATTTTCTGGAACATCCAGTAGTGCATCAATAAGTTTAGATACGGCAGGACGACCGATTATTTTGAGCTTGCCATAAGCCGCAATGACGCCTGGATCTTTCGGGTTATCCGAGTCCAGAATCGTATTAATTGCTTTTTTAACTTTAAAAGAGTCTAACAGGCTCATTGTTAATTACGAGTGGTTGGTGATTTGAATGATATAAGATTTATTTACCATGCAAACCTCATTGTCAGAGGTATACAAACGAATAAACCGCTCCTGTCCCTGATTCAAGTAATCATACAGACGCTCGCGATCATTAGGTAAAACTTCGATGATATCCCCATCGATAATGGAACCGTCCATCATATGCACCCGGCATGGCAGATGGGTATATTTTTCCCCATCCGGTTTGGCATCTTCATACTCAACGCGGATAATTGAGGCGCGATTATAAAAACGAAGTTCTTCCGGTGTTTTGCGTTTTAACACTAAAAAAGGCGAATCTTCATTTAGTACATAGCGGGGATCTTCCTGTGAGCCGGTATCTTCGCCAATAGTGACGAAAATTGAACCAGAGACGAGCCCTTCTGGGTGTACCCACATGCTAACTTCTCGTAGCGCTTTGGCAATCTTGAGTGGTTTGTCTTTCACCACTTTCTCCAATTATTAATGTCGACCAAATAAGTATATCCAGAAAACACATAACTGCGAATGGCAAATACTTGTTTTCGCAGTTATTTTTACAAAATCTTGCGCAAAATACGCCGTTAGCTGGTCTTAGACTGGGATCCGACGAAAATACCTCAAAATGAGGTAATGTAGCCTTAAAAAATGCGCCCACCTCGGATAAATCTTTTACTCCAGTAGGACGAGTTAAGTTTCGCAATGGAGACCTTTTTGCCGCTGGAGGGGGAGTGGACGAAGCGATTATTGCCAAGATAAATTCCCACATGAGACACTTTTCGGCCGGAAATACGGAAAAACAGTAGGTCGCCACGCCTTAAGGCTTTCCTGGATACCGGGTTGCTGGCTTTGTATTGTGCGTAAGAAGAGCGCGGCAAAGTAACACCGTTTTGGCGATGGGAAAAATAGACCAGACCACTACAGTCAAATCCACTTCCTGGTGAAATACCGCCGTATTTATATGGCGTGCCGATCATCGACATGGCTACTTGCACCACCTTTTCTGATTTCCCCCGATCTGATTTCCCTTGGGTGGCGCCAGTGTGTGTGTAGGAGCTTGTCTTAGGGTTTGTCTTGGGGCTGCTGCCACAGGCTGTCAGGCTGACTAGCAGCAGCAGGCAGACTATTCGAAATGACCAGTATCGAAAATTTTGAGGCATAACACTGTTTTCGGATTCTCTGCGCATAAGTTTAGTCTTGTAATGAGCGAAGTCATAATAATTATAATAAAAACAATAAGTAAAGCAAGAAAATTAATGCAATTTCACATATAAGTAAACTGTGATCATGCTCGCATATTACCACTATAAATATACAGGTAATGGCCGGATTGTCGATAAATTAATCAGGTCAAAGCTTATGATGGATCAAATCTCAACCACATCTGAAACGCATTTTAAGCGACAGGTCAATCCTTCTGTCGAGGGCCATATGCGCCCACAATCTCGAGAAGAAGAAAATCAGACTGAGCGCGTTAATGAAAGAGCAGCAGTACGTGCAGATCGCCAGGAGCGTGCCAGGAGCAGGTCAGATCAGCAACAACAGGCCAGTGATGTTAGGCGTGAAAGTTATAGTACAAGCAAGCCTGATCGACCAGTGACCAGTCAGGCAGCCGAGATGGCGGAACGTTTGGCCAAAACTGTTAGAGAATCCAGACAGGAAGAGGTGAGAAATCTACGCCATGCAGGCTTTTCTCACTCAAGCAAGACGCGGCAAATCACCCAAACTTATGATCAGGATTTACCGACACGTGCAAGCCGAATAATTGATGAGATCGCGTAAATTATTCGAATCAAATTTTGTTGCAAAGCCATAAATCAACAGGTTTCATACCTGTCACGCATTCCTGCTGGCAACAACTTCCTGAACTGCAAAATCGTCCAACCATAAGGCCTAAACTTACGTTAAGATAGCGTCATTGTAAGAGGTGAAGTATGGCGCGACGTTCCACAAAAAAACGAAATCCGAAAAAGAAATCATCCCGCAGGGTTAGCAAAGCCAGAAAACCCGGTAAAAAAAGCAAAGCCAAGGCATCCAATAATGCATTTCTTAGATTTATAAGGCGCATTCCCTGGCGGCGCATATTGGTGGGTGGAACGCTCATCTTAATTGCCTATGTTGTTTATCTCGATTTTGTAGTACGTGGTCAGTTTGAGGATAAGCGTTGGGAGCTACCGGCACAGGTTTTTGCGCGCCCCTTAGAACTTTATGAAGGACTGGCACTTAACGCAAATGATTTTGAGCGTGAACTGAATTTACTGAATTATCGTTATGCATACAACCCAACGGAAGCCGGAAGGTTTCAACGCCATGATGATGTATTTTACATTGTTACCCGCGCGTTCACTTTCTGGGATGTAAAAGAAAGCTCGCAGCCAATTAAAGTAGTCTTCTCTGGCAATCAGGTTTCGTCGATAAAAAATCAACGCAGTAAAAAAGATGTGGCGTTACTGCGGCTTGATCCGGTTTTGATTGGCGGGATTTATCCGCTAAAAAAAGAAGATCGGAAGCTGGTTTCTCTGAATGACGTACCTGAACTGTTGCCGGAGATTCTGGTGGCGATAGAAGATCGAAAATTTTACGATCACTATGGTGTTGACCCTCTAGCGATAGCCCGTGCGTTTATAGCAAATGTCCGTGCAGGAAAGGCCGTGCAGGGTGGAAGTACGATTACGCAACAGTTGGTTAAAAACTTCTTTTTAACCAATGAGCGCAGCTTGAAACGAAAATTTACCGAGATCATCATGGCAGTGCTGCTTGATTTTCATTATGAAAAAAATGACATCCTGCAGGCTTATATTAATGAAATTTACCTTGGACAAGATGGCTCGCGGGCAGTGCATGGTTTTGGTCTTGCCAGTCAATACTATTTTGCTAAACCTGTACACCAGCTGGATTTAAATCAGCTGGCATCGTTAGTCGCATTAATTCGCGGCCCTTCTTATTACCATCCTGACAAACATCCAGATCGTCTGCTTGCTCGACGAAATCGTATCCTGGATGGTTTACTGGAACAAAAGGTCATCAGCTCTGAACTGCTTGCCCACACAAAAGCATTGCCGATTAATATTCTGGAAAAAAGGCGTACTGCATCACGGCAACATCCAGCCTTTCTAAATTTAATCAAACGACAATTGCGTGAGTTTTATCCGGAATCAAAGCTTAGTTCTGAAGGCTTGAGAATATTCACGACAATGAATCCTGTTGTTCAGCTTGATATTGAGAAGAAAGTAAAAGAACGCGTTGCGCGTCTGGCAAAAAACCGAGGCTTAGGTAAAAAATTACAGGCAGCCGTCGTTATCGCAAACTCAACCAGTGCGGAAGTGATTGCAATGGTGGGTGATCGTAATCCACGCTTTGCGGGATTCAACCGCGCCCTGGATGCATCCCGACCCATTGGGTCATTAATTAAACCTGTTGTTTATCTGTCTGCGTTGGAAAAATCAGATCAATATAACTGGGCGAGTAAGGTAGAAGACAAATCCATTTCCTTACAAGGCAAAGATAAATCGATCTGGACACCCATGAACTATGACAGGAAGTCACACGGTTCCGTAACGCTGATTACTGCGATGACCCGATCTTATAACCAGGCAACGGTGCGATTGGGACTGGATGTTGGATTCCCCGCAATAAATGATACATATAGAAAGTTGGGTGGGCCGAGTGATTTACCTGCGTACCCGGCCATATTGTTGGGAGCACAAAACCTGACACCGTTTGAAGTGACGCAGATATACCAGACGTTGGCCGCGAGTGGCTTTCGCAGCCCATTGCGTAGTATTCGGGAAGTGTTGGATGTCGATGATCAACCGTTACGTCGTTATCCGATTCAGGTTGAGCAGGCCATCAATGCTGATCTTGTCAACGTCATCAATAGTGGTTTGATTCAGGTGACTAAGCGGGGAACAGCAAGATCTTTATTGAAGCGCCTGCCTGCAGAACTACATGTGGCGGGTAAGACCGGCACCACCAATGATACACGGGACAGCTGGTTCGCGGGTTTTACCGGGGCACATGTGGGCGTGGTCTGGTTGGGTACTGACGATAACTTATCGACCGGTCTGACCGGAAGTAGTGGAGCGCTTCAGCTCTGGGGTGATATATTTACGCAAATGAATACCACTGGACTTGCCCTGGAGCAAAGCGAGGGTATTGATATTCAGTGGGTCGATCCGGATACAGGTCTACTTTCGAAGGCCTCGTGTGGCAATAGTGTTCAACTGGCCTTTGTGAAAGGCTCGGCACCCACTGAGCAAGGTGAATGTCTGGGCTCTGCTTCAGGAGCAGGCCCGGGTATTCGGGATCGATTTGATAGCACAGTAGAGTGGTTTAAACGCATATTTCGATGAAGTGGATCATATATATAGTATCAGCATTTGTATTGTTAGCCTGTGCCACGACAAAACAGGCTTCTGTTCAGCTACCTGGGGAAGATCCTCAACAAACCGTTGCACCGGACAAGAATACCTCGAGTGCAGTTATCTCGTTACTTGAAAAGGCACGGGATGCCACCACCCAGGGAGACTATCAACGTGCAGAGGTCTTGCTGGAAAGGACGGTCCGGATTGAGCCAAGGAATGCTACCCTTTGGCACTATCTGGCCAAGTTACGTTTACACCAGACCCGCTACAATGATGCGATTGGCCTGGCTCAAAAGTCGAATAATCTGGCACGCTCAAACGATCATTTAAAGGCCGACAACTGGCGCATCATCGCGCATTCAAAATATCAGCTGGGTGATGTTTCGGGTGCACAGGCAGCACAGGTAAAAGCAAAGAATTACGGGAGTCAGTGAGTAAACTGAATTAAACTGCTGCTATGGCTATCTATGATGTAGGAAAACTGATTGCAGAAACAAGGCGTCTGGCTGCTGATTACAAACGGGCGACCGGTAAGTCTCTGGCTGTGAGTAGCGAAATTGCCCTGCATGATGCCTGTGAGCTGTTGCAGTTTGAGCCGCTCGATGACGAATCGATTGGTGGGTATGATGCGATCGGTCAACATGCAGCCTGGAAAGACCTGAAGGTTCAGATAAAAGGTCGGGCGATATTTGATGAAGCGAAGAGTGGGCAACGCATTGGCCAGTTGAAATTGGATAAAGACTGGGATGTTGTCGTGCTAGTGCTTATGAATCAAGATTTTGAAACACAAGAGATCTACATGGCCATGCGAGAAGAAGTAGAAAATGAACTGGCTGAGCTGGCGAAGACGGATAGTAAACGACAAAGCCGCGGTGCGATGACGGTTGCACGCTTCAAACACCTTGCCAAATTAGTCTGGACGCCCATGGAAGGTATTATTGTTGAATAAGCCTGTTTCTAAATCTAGATCCAAATATAAAACAAAGAAAATTAATTTAATCCACCTGAGTAAACAGAATAACGACCATTCCCCATGTTAGATGATGTAAAAGATTTGCTTGGCGAGCAGGGCCCCTTTGTTCAGCAACTGGACCAGTTTAGTGTTCGTCCTCAGCAACAACAAATGGCGACGGCTATCGTTGATGCCATTGAGGCGCGCCAGGATCTGGTTGTTGAAGCGGGTACTGGCACAGGAAAGACATTTTCTTATCTTGTTCCGGCACTTTGTTCCGGTAAAAAAGTTATTATCTCAACGGGGACAAAAAACCTTCAGGATCAATTGTTCAACAAAGATATTCCTTTGGTTAGAAAGGCTCTGAATATCCCTGTCACCTGTGCTTTATTAAAAGGGCGCAGTAACTATTTATGTTTGCACCGCTATAAACTTCAAAAAGAGGATATGGGTAACCTTCCTCCTCGCACGATTACCCAATTACAAAATGTTGAGCATTGGCTGTCGCAAACCAACAGCGGCGATATCGCTGAGCATGTTGAAATTCCTGAAGGCGATCCGATCTGGCCCCGCATTACCTCAACCAGTGATAATTGTATCGGCAGTGACTGTCCCGATTATCAGCAGTGTTACGTTATGCAGGCACGCCGCGATGCGCAGGCCGTTGACCTGATCGTGATCAACCATCATTTATTACTATCCGACATGGCCCTGGCAGATGATGGTTTTGGTGATCTGCTGCCCACCGCCGATGCCTACATCATTGATGAAGCACATCAATTGTCAGATATCGCGACTAATTTCTTTGGCACAGGAATAAGCACCCAGCAGTTTATTGAGTTGGCGACGGATATCAAAAAAGAATATCGGGAGCATATTAACGAATCGAAAGATGTCGACAAGCTGGCCGACAGGATCGTCAAAACAACACGTGACTTCCGTTTGATCTTTGGTGACAAATCAAAACGATCACCCTGGAATGCGATCAGCGGCAATGAAAATGTTGTAAAACAACTCGATGATCTTTATGCGGAACTGGAGGGCATGAAAGAGGCGCTCGAGTCACTCTGTGAACGCGCCACGGAAATTGAAAACTGTTTTACCCGGCTGACTGTTTTACAGGACAGACTAATACGGGTTACCCAGTCATCAACTCCTGATCATGTGCATTGGTTTGAGGTTCACCATCGCTCGGTGAGTATGCATCTCACGCCGCTAAATATTGCCAATGAATTCCAGACACGCAAAGCAGCGAAAACAGGAGCCTGGGTATTTACCTCGGCAACGCTCTCGGTATCCGGTGGTTTTGATTATTTTGTGAATGGTCTGGGGTTAACTGATTATAAATCTCTGTTGCTTGAAAGCCCGTTCAATTTTAGAAAGCAGGCACTGTTATATACACCAACAGATCTGCCTGAACCCAACGATGAAAATTACACCTTTAAAGTTGTCGATAAAGCCGTTGAGGTATTAAAAGAAAGCCAGGGTAGTGCTTTCTTCTTGTTTACAAGTTTCCGTGCGCTAAATATCGCTCGTGAGCGACTGGAAAAGATGCTCGACTATCCCTTGTTTGTTCAGGGCGAGGGCCCCCGTGATTTATTACTGGAAAAATTCAGGCAAACACCACATGCTATTTTGCTCGGTACTAACAGTTTTTGGGAAGGTGTGGATGTCCGAGGCCGTGCATTGACCTGTGTGATTATCGACAAACTTCCTTTTGCCGCCCCAAACGATCCTGTGTTCCAGGCTCGACTGGATGCGATACGAGAACAAGGGGCAAACCCTTTCATGCATTATCAGCTACCCAAAGCTGCCATTATGTTGAAACAGGGTGTGGGGCGTCTTATTCGTGATGAGAATGATTTTGGTGTATTGATGTTGTGCGATCCCCGAATAAAGACAAAATCTTATGGCAAAACATTTATTAAAAGCTTACCGGTGATGTCGCAGACTGACACAATAGACAGGGTTAAGGCTTTTTATAACTACTACCAACCTGATGACGCAGAAAAAGAAGCTGAAACGGCATGAATCTGTTGGCAATAGATACGGTTACGGAAATGGCATCCATTGCCTTGTTGTTCGATGATGACTTGTTGATCGATGAGGCCTTTGTACCGCAGCAGCATACAAAAGTTATTCTGCCGATGATCAAAAAACAAATGGCGGCCGCATGTTTATCGTTTAATCAGCTTGATGCCATCGCCTTTTCACGTGGTCCAGGCTCTTTCACCGGGCTGCGTATTTGCGCCAGCATCACCCAGGGGCTGGCGATCGCCCATAATCTGCCCGTGATTCCCGTTTCCTCATTAGCGATCCTGGCGCAGGGGGCATATCGTGAGGATAATAATAAGTCCAATGTGGTGGCCTGTCTGGATGCGCGCCGAGAAGAGGTGTACTGGGGGTGTTATCGCGAACAGGCCGGATTAATGACACTGGTCGGCGAGGAAATGGTTATAGCGCCAGGATCTGTCACAGTTGTAGGAGAAGGTGGAGCATGGCACGGCGTTGGCAGCGGATTCAAAAGCTATGAAACTGAACTTGCTAACAATCCACAGGTCAATCTAACAAGTATTGAGGCACAACGGTTCCCCTTGGCGCAGGATGCGATGGAGTTTGCAAAAAACTCCTGGCTCAATAAGGAGACAGTGGATGCCAGTCTAGCCATACCAACGTATTTACGTGATAACATTGCCACACCCCCAAAGAATAAAATGTAGGAGCTTTTAGTGAATCATCTTTTTAAGCACGCAAGACTCATTATTGCCATCGTCCTGTTAGGTGTTCTCTCCACAAGCTTTGCTGACTCTCCGATGATCTACGAAAAGCGAGTGAAGGCTGATCCAGAAAAAACCTATAAGCAGGTTTTTAATGCTTTAGAAAATAATGGCTATTACGTTGTGTTTGAGCCCAATATCGGTAAAAACCTCGCGCACTTCAAAAAGCGCTGGGGCAAGGACTACAACAAAAACAACCTGGAATCGATTCGTAGCATGGTTTTTTGTAATGGCTGGTATGCGAATCAGGTAAGCAATGCTGACCCACAAATGTTGGCTTTGTGTCCTTTGCATATTTCACTGGTACATAAAGATGGCGTGACGCGAATTTTATTTGTTCGTCCAAGTCTGGTTGCAACTGGTAGCCCGGCAGAAAAAGTCGCGCTGGAACTAGAGCAGGATGTGATACGGACTATCGAAGGGGCAATCCGTTAGACGTTATTCTGAGTATACCGCGTAGAAAATCTGTTTAGATTATTTAGAGTCATCGCGGTATTTAAGCTGCACACCCTTTAGAAAATTACGCAAGATCTGATCTTTACATTCTCGGTAGTGCTTGTGGCCGGGTTTGCGAAAGAATGCACTAAGTTCATGTTTACTGATTTTCATGTCACTTTGATCAAGAATTTCCAGAATATCTTCTGCCTTCAGATCGAGTGCAATTTTTAACTTCCTGAAAACGATATTATTGTTTAGCTTAGTCTCTGGTTTGGGTTGTTCACCTTCTTTTTTGCCGCGACGATCAATAATTAGCCCATTTAGAAAACTTGCAAATTGAGTGTCTTCACATTCTTTGAAGGCAGGATCATCATCTTTTTTAAGCCAGGCACTAATTTGTTCTCGTGTTACCTTAAGATCGGCCAGACCAAATATTGCAATGACTTTCGAGTCATCATACTCGAAGGTATAGCGGATACGGCGTAAGACATCGTTATTGTTCACAAATATTCCTTGTGTTCGATCTTATTTAGCCAGCAGATTAGTCAACATGACTTCATATATTTCAGAGAGTTGATCGAGTTCTTTTATATTCACATTCTCGTCAATCTTGTGAATGCTTTCGTTGATAGGTCCGAGTTCAACAACTTGTGAGCCCGTGGGGGCTATGAAGCGACCATCGGAGGTGCCGCCGGCAGTAGAGAGCTCGGTTTCATAACCGCAGACCGTTAAAATAGCCTCTTGTGCAGCATCGGTTAATGCACCGGGCTCGGTGATAAACGGCTGGCCGGATAAATTCCATTCCAGATCAAAGTTAAGCTTGTGCTTGTTAAGCATGTCTTCAACGACCTGGCGTAAGTGTTTTTCCGTCACTTCTGTAGAGAATCGAAAATTAAATTCAATAACGGCATCACCGGGGATGACATTGGTTGCCCCTGTCCCCGAGTTAATGTTGCTTACCTGGAACGTGGTCGGCGGGAAAAATTCGTTACCGCTGTCCCAGCTATGTTGGCATAACTCAGCCAATACGGCACTCACTTCGTGAATAGGGTTGACCGCTAAATGTGGATAGGCAACATGACCTTGCTGGCCGCGGATGGTTAATGTGCCACCGAGGGAACCACGTCGACCGTTTTTAATAATGTCACCGACTTTATTGGTGCTTGATGGTTCGCCCACCAGGCACCAGTCAATGTGTTCGTTGCGGTTCTGTAAGGTTTCAATAACTTTGACTGTGCCATTTTTAGCTGGGCCTTCTTCATCGCTGGTGATCAAAAAGGCAATGCTACCCTTTGGTTCCGGATTAATTTTTAAAAAACGTTCGACTGCCGTCATCATCGCCGCGATTGAACTTTTCATGTCGGCAGCGCCACGCCCATATAAAATGCCATCTTTGATAGTAGGTTCAAAGGGTGGGGTGGCCCACTCGGCTTCTGGACCCGTCGGCACAACATCGGTATGTCCGGCAAATGTAAATAATGGGCCCTGGTCACCTAAGCGAGCCCAGAGGTTATCCGTGTCATCAAAACGCATGTGTTCGATCTGAAAACCAAGCTCTTGCAAACGTTCAGCGAGCATTGACTGACAACCCTTGTCCTCGGGGGTGACCGAGGCGCGGGAGATAAGTTCTTTGCTTAGCTGTAAAGTTTCGGATTCGTTCATGCTATTAAATTATATTTATTTAAATAGAGATTGATAGTGCGTTGGATCAAAGCCAACCGTAACATTTTGGCCTTTAACTAACACCGGGCGTTTGATCAGGCTGGGTTGTTTCACCATCAATTTGATCGCTTTGCTTTCGGTAACATTGGACTTATCGCCATCATTCAACTCGCGCCAGGTGCGACTGCGTTTGTTTAGCAGCACATCCAACTCGACCTTGCCTAACCAGATCTTAATCTGTTTTTCGGTCAGGCCATCACGGCGAAAATCATGAAACTGATAATCGACATTCTGCTTGTCGAGCCAGGTGCGCGCCTTCTTAACGGTATCGCAGTTTGGAATGCCAAAGACAACCGTCGCTGACATTAAATATCACGAAGTAATTCGTTGATACCGACCTTGCTACGTGTTTTAGCATCAACCTGTTTTACAATTACTGCGCAGTAAAGGCTGTACGTACCATCTTTCGAAGGTAAATTACCCGATACAACAACAGATCCGGCCGGGATGCGACCGTAAGTGACTTCGCCTGTAGCGCGATCATAAATTTTTGTGCTTTGACCGATGTAGACACCCATCGAAATAACAGCACCTTCTTCAACGATAACACCTTCAACGACTTCTGAACGGGCGCCGATGAAACAATTATCTTCAATGATCGTTGGCGCGGCCTGCAAAGGTTCGAGTACGCCACCAATACCAACGCCGCCAGATAGGTGAACGTTTTTACCAATCTGTGCGCAAGAACCAACCGTTGCCCAGGTATCCACCATGGTGCCGCTGTCGACATAAGCACCGATGTTGACGTAAGAAGGCATTAGCACAACACTAGGTGCGATATAGGCACCGCGTCGTACACTTGCGGGAGGTACAACCCGCACATTGTCGGCGCGAAAGTCACGTGAGTTATATTCAGAGTATTTGGATGTGACTTTATCGAAGTAATTGGTAAAGCCACCTTTCATGAACTCGTTGTCCTGAATCCGGAACGAAAGCAATACGGCTTTTTTCAACCATTCGTTAACAACCCAGTCGCCATCTTTCTTTTCTGCAACCCGGAGCTGACCTTTGTCCAATTGCGCGATGGCTTCATCGACGGCTTCCTTGACCATGGTATCAACCCGCATGGGGGTAATTTCTGCACGGCTTTCAAAGGCCTCTTCGATGACTTGTTTTAGATCGTCACTCATGTTTTTAACTCCGGAATTCAATAAATTTAAGTAATAGGCTATTTTAGCGTGGATTGAACACTGATTTCACAGAAATATCAGCCTGTAGGGGAATAATTTTCTACAAAGCGACGAATTCTAAGCGCTGCCTCACGACATTGCTCTAATTCCGCGACCAGGGCGAGGCGGACTCTGCCGGCGCCAGGATTGAAACCATCAACCTCACGGGACAGGTATTTACCAGGTAAGACGGTGACGTTTTCCTGATCAAAGAGGGCTTTGGCGAAGGCTTCATCATCGCCGGGTACTTGTGGCCAAAGATAAAAGCTGGCCTCGGGTTGGACGACAGTTAGTACATCGCCGAGGATATCCAGGACGACATCAAATTTTTCACGGTAGAGATCGCGATTGGTTAATACATGAGCTTCATCAGACCAGGCTGCAATACTGGCATATTGATGGTGGGGTGGCATGGCGCAGCCGTGGTAGGTGCGATAGCGGAAAAATTGCTCGATGACCAGCGCATCGCCGGCAACAAAACCAGAGCGAAGGCCGGGCAGGTTAGAGCGTTTGGACAAACTGTGAAATACCAGACAGTTTTTAAAGCGGGTATTACCCATCGCCTGGGCCGCTTCTAGCAACCCGACAGGGGGTTTTGTCTCGCCAAAGTATAATTCTGAATAACATTCATCGGAGATAATGATGAAGTTGTGTTTATCCGCCAGTTGAATCAACTGCTGCAGGGTTTTCGAGGGAATAACAGCCCCGGTGGGGTTGCCCGGCGAGCATAGATAAATCATTTGGCAGCGTTGCCAGACATCGTCAGTAATCGAATCGAAATCAGGCAAGAAGCCAGTCTCGGCGGTGGTGTTCATGTAATAAGGCTCGGCACCTGATAACAACGCTGCGCCTTCGTAGATCTGGTAAAAGGGGTTGGGCATGAGCACCAGTGGCTTGTCATTACGATTCACGAGGGTTTGGGCAATGGCAAACAGGGCCTCACGGGTACCGTTTACGGGTAAGACGTGCTGGTCTGGATCGAGTAAACCCTGTTTGAGTTTAAAACGTTGAGTTAACCAGGCTGCTATTGATTCACGTAAAGGCTGCATGCCTTTTGTTACCGGGTAACCTGATAAGCTTGCTAACCTCGCGGCTAATTCCTGTAGAACAAAACCAGGGGCAGGGTGTTTGGGTTCGCCTATACTTAGAGGGATGTGTTCACGGTCATCGGGTGGCGAACAATCAGCCTTAAGACGAGCGAGTTTCTCGAAGGGGTAGGCATGCAAACGTGAAAGATCTGGATTCATAAGCTAACAAATACGGTTACTGTTTAAATTTTAATAGAGATTATAATGCAAGCGAATAGTCAGCACACCTCCACCTTACCTGTTATTAGCCTGTTAGTTGCAGCGACGTTGTGGGGCGTGTTTTGGTATCCGCTTCGGATACTCGAAGAACAGGGTTTGAGTGGGACCTGGGCGAGCTTGCTGATTTACACCGGCACACTGGTGATCGCGTTGCCCATCATTATCCGACGTTTCAACGAGTTTCTTGCCAGTCCTCTTTTATTGCTAGCGATCCTGGCATTTAGTGGCTGGTGTAATATCTCCTTTATCCTTGCCATCGTCGAAGGGGAAATTGTACGGGTTATTCTCCTGTTTTATCTGTCACCTATTTGGGCAACTATCCTCGCCAGGTTTGTATTAAAAGAGGAGCTTACGCTTCAGGCGAGGGCGACGATCATTCTGGCGCTAGTGGGTGCGATGACCATGTTGTGGTCGCCTGAATTTGGCTATCCCTGGCCCAGTTCTGGGGCTGACTGGCTTGCGTTATCATCTGGGGTGGCGTTTGCGTTTACGAATTTGTTTACGCATATGGCTAAACAGGCCAGCATTCAGATGAAGACTGCTGCTGCATGGGTTGGGGTTGTGCTTATTGCGGTGACAATGATACTTCTGCAAGAGGGAGATATCAGTTTGAATGTGGAAGCCTGTACTATCTATTTAGCGATGATTATCGGGCTGGTATTGATGAGTGTGATGACGTTTAGTGTTGTGTATGGTGTAACACACATGCCAGTTCATCGCTCAGCGGTAATTTTAATCTTTGAGGTTGTGGCGGCGGCAGTATCGACTTATTTGTTAACTGACGAGCGTTTAAATCTACGCGAATGGATTGGTGGTGGTATAGTCATATTCGCGGCTTACCTGGCGGCTATGCAGCACAAACAGAAATTTAAGATCGAACAAAATTAAACATACATGCATGAACTTACGATGACGTTTCAAATCACTAAAATATTACATGCCAGCTTTTTGATCGAAGATACAGCACGGTCGCTGGAGTTCTATAAAGACATGCTCGGGTTAGAGATAGATCTATCTCGTCCTGATCTGGGATACCCTGGTGCCTGGTTAAATGTGGGTGATCAGCAAATTCATTTAATTAAATTACCCAGTCCTGATTCAAATCAACGCCCGGAACATGGTGGGCATGATCGGCATATTGCGCTGCAAATCAAGGGTATTGAGGCATTAAAGGAAAAAGTCGAAGCAGCGGGTGTAAACTTCACCACTAGCAAGTCTCGGTCAAATGTTATTTTTATTCGCGATCCGGATGGTAATGCCCTGGAATTTATTGGCACCAGTTAAACAGTAATGTCAGTCTGTGTCATCAATATACTGGTTGACAGCTTGTTTGATACAGTCAAGTTGCCCTGTCGTTTCTAACGCCTTACCTTTTCGGCTTGTTATGTAAAAAATATCTTCTGCGCGTTCACCATACGTTGCGATTTTTGCGTTATGTAGATGTGCGTCACAGTGTAAAAATGCCCGGGCAATGCGTGACAACAGGCCGGGTCGATCCATAGTGCTGATCTGTATAGCTGTACGCCCACTTTTTTTGTCGGTCCAAAACTGAAGATCAGTTCTTAACTTAAATGACTTCGCCTGACGAGAAAGGTGTTGTTGTGGAGGCGGCAATTCAGAATCAGGGTTTTTGACGCGTTGACGGATACGTTTTTTTAACTCTGATATTCGCGAGCCATCATTAACTGGCTGGTTATTTTCGTCCAACACCACAAAAGAGGCCAGGACATGCTGGTCTTTCGATAATAAAACTCGCGCGTCGACAATGGTTAAGCCTGCCTGCTCTAGTGCGGAAGTAACCTGAGCAAAGATATTTTCATGCTCTTTGGCGTAGACAAAAATCTCCGTGCCACCTCGTTTTTCCCTGTTACGTATTAACTGGATGGGCATGGACGATGTTTGATTTTTATCGAGAAGAGCGGTTGTGTGCCAAACAATTTCATTAGCGGAATATCGCAGGAAATATTCGTCATCAAAATGTTGCCACTGGGAGCGTATTTTGTGCTCGTCTAGATTGTTTTTCTTTAGTTCTTTTAGCGCTTCCGACTGCGTGCTTTCAATATGTTCGCTCGACAATATAGGGTCATCAAGGCCTCGACGAAGTACGCGCTTTGTCGCGTGATACAGGTCTCGTAGTAACGTGTTTTTCCACGAGTTCCATACATTGGGTCCGGTGGCACGGATATCAGCAACAGTTAGTAAATAAATATATTTAAGTCGATCAATTTCGCCAACAAGGCTGGCAAACTCAAAAATAGTATCCGGATCGCTTATGTCTTTTTTCTGTGCGGTGTCAGACATTACAAGATGGTTCTGAACCAGCCACTGCACAAGTTTACTGTCATATTTGCTTAGTTGGTGCTGTTGACAAAAGGTGTAGGCATCGGCTGCGCCTTTTTCGGCATGACTGCCACCTCGACCTTTAGCGATATCGTGAAACATCCCGGCCAATATTAATAACTCCTGTTTTGGGATGGTTTGGATAACATCGCTGCACAATGGAAATTCATTTTTGAACTCGGGCACGGTAAAACGGCGGATGTTTCTAATAGCCATGAGCGTATGCTCATCAACCGTGTACACATGAAACAAGTTATGTTGCATCAGGCCGACGATATTTTCGAAAACGGGCAAGTAGGCGGCAAGTACGCCATAGCGGTTCATGCGCCGTAATTCGTGAGTGATGCCATGCGGCTGTCGAAGTATTTCCATAAACAATGCCTGGCAAGCCAGGTTGCTGCGAAAATCATCATCGATCAAATTAAGATGGTTTCTTATAAGGCGAATGGTGTTTGCGCGTACTCCTTTGATGTTTTGATGCTGCTCCATGAGTAGAAATACCTCGAGCAGAGCAAAAGGGTAATGTTTGAAAATATTGTCATTTACTACCTCAATAAAGTGATTGTGCACCTGAAATCGCTTATTGAGATTTTTTGGTTTTCTAAAGGATTTCCGAATAAGTAATTCTTCCTGAAACAGGTTTAGCAGCATTTCGTTCAGTCGACTAAGCTCCATGACGGTGCGATAATAATCCTTCATGAACTTTTCAACTGCCATGCTCTTGAAATCATCCTGGTAGCCAAATTGAGTTGCCAGTGTGCGCTGATGATCAATCAGTAAACGATCTTCACGTCTACCGGTAATAACATGCATGGCAAAACGAATTCGCCAGAGAAAGGCCTGGCCTTCCTTTAGTTTTAAATATTCTTCTTCGGTTAAAAAGTTATGCTTAACAAGATCATGCAAAGTGGTTGCGTTAAAATGACGCTTGGCTACCCAACCGATCATTTGTATATCGCGTAAGCCACCAGGGCCTTCTTTGAGATTAGGTTCAAGGTTATAGGCGGTATCGTTAAATTTTTGATGGCGAGCCTGTTGCTCTTCCCATTTTGCTTGAAAGAATTTTTTGCTGGGCCATATTTTTTTTGTGCTCGTCCTGGTTTTTTGTTCAACAAACAAATCTTCAGGCCCGGTGAGTAGCCGTGATTCAAGAATGTTGGTGGCAACAGTGATATCCTGTTTTGCTTCTCTAATGCAGTCTTTGATGGTTCGTACGCTGTGGCCGACCTCAAGACCGATATCCCACATAAAAGTCGTGAAGCCCACTATTTCATCGTGAAAAGGCGTTGCGTCTTTACGAATTAAAATTTGGATATCGATGTCTGATAGAGGATGAAGTTCACCCCGACCATAACCACCGACAGCAACAAGTGCGATGTCGTTATTCGTGACATCAAAGAAGCGAGACCATGCGTGCTGTAAAATTTCGTCAACGACCTGAGCGCGAAGGTATATCAGTTCTGTTGCGCTTCTGCCTTCGGCGAAACGCTGTTTTAGAAACTCATTTGCACCGTTAAGGGCTTGCTTGAAAATGGGGATCGGTTTGCCGGGGGTGTCTGCTAATGCTTGCTCGAATGCGGCTTTGTCAAAAAGTTCGAGATCGAATTCTCTTGCCACTAAACGGATCCCTCTACCGATGATTCATCGGAAAAGGACTCACCTAAAAAGGATTCATCAGGTCTTTTCGTTAGCACTTCAAATCCAGACTCGGTTACTAGAAGCGTGTGTTCCCATTGTGCAGATAAACTCCTATCTTTAGTAACTACGGTCCAGCCATCTTTCATCAGTTTGACGTGGCGTTTACCAACATTCACCATTGGCTCAATCGTAAAGGTCATACCCGGCTCCAGGGTCAGCCCAGTACCTGGGTTGCCGTAGTGCAGGACCTGTGGCTCTTCGTGAAATTCTTTGCCAATCCCATGCCCGCAATATTCGCGAACGATAGAATAGGAGTGTGACTCAGCATGTTTCTGGATCGCATGGCCAATGTCACCAAGCTGGATTCCCGGGCGAACCATTTCGATGCCCAATTTCATGCATTCATAGGCTACCTTGGCCAGACGTTGTGCCTGCACGGAGGGGGGCCCTACAAAGAACATCTTGCTGGTATCACCGTGATAGCCGTCTTTGATGACCGTGATATCCAGATTGACCACATCACCCGATTTGAGTCGTTTTTCATTCGGAATACCATGGCAGACCACATGGTTAACAGACGAACAGATGGATTTGGGGAAATTGTGATAATTGAGCGGTGCAGGGATAGTATCCTGCTCATTTACCATGAAATCATGGCATATTTTGTCCAGCTCAAGGGTCGTGATGCCGGCCTTTACGTGGGGCTCGATCATGGTCAGCACATCTGCCGCCAAACGGCCCGCAACGCGCATTTTTTCAATTTCTTCGGGGGTTTTGATTGTAACTGCCATGTTGCCGTTTATATCCTGAGTGATTTCCTATGGAAATCGACCTGATTTCCAAAAATTCCTAAAGATTAGAGGGTTTTATTGCCCGCATTAGGGGGTTTATGGTATAAAGCGCGCGCTACTTTAGCAAACTAAATCCTGTCTGGATTGGCCAGATAGGGTAAAAATCCGCACATACACCGTCACATGGTCCTGGGTGCCCAATAAGGGTTGGATGATGGGGTGTATGGAGGCTTAACCCTGGAGATAATTATGACTGACGTAACAATGCGCCAGATGCTTGAGGCTGGCGTGCACTTTGGCCACCAGACGCGTTTCTGGAATCCTAAAATGGCACCATTCATCTTTGGTGACCGCAGTAAAATCCACATCATCAATCTTGAGAAATCGCTTCCGTTATTCAAGGACGCGGTCAATTTTACAGGCTCAATGGCATCTAACAAAGGCATGGTTCTATTCGTAGGAACCAAACGTGCTGCTCAAGAAGTTGTGAAAGAAGAAGCGACTCGTTGTGGTATGCCGTATGTAAATCATCGCTGGCTCGGCGGTATGCTGACTAACTGGAAAACAGTTAAGCAATCAATTAAGCGCTTAAAAGAATTAGAGAAAATGGGTGAGGACGGGACTTTTGATCGTCTGACCAAAAAAGAAGGTTTGACGCTTCAGCGTGAACTGGAAAAGCTGGAACGTAGTTTTGGCGGCATCAAAGATATGGGTAGATTACCCGATGCGATTTTCGTTATTGACGTAGGCCATGAGAAAATTGCTATCGCAGAAGCCAAGAAGTTAGGTATTCCTGTGATAGGTGTTGTTGATACTAACAACTCACCTGATAACGTTGATTACATCGTTCCAGGTAATGACGATGCGATCCGTGCGATTCGTCTATACGGACAAGGTATTGCCAATGCCGTTATTACTGGACGCGAAAGCGTATCAGTTGGTAGTGCAGGCGATGACTTCGTTGAACTGGATGAGTCTGGTGAAGTTTCAGCAAAACCGGCGTCGAAGAAGAAAGCAGCCAAGAAAACGACCGCTAAGAAAACTACGATAAAGAAAAAGACTACCAAGAAAAAAGCAGTCAAGAAGGCGGATGCCGACAAGAATGAAGAAGCCTGATTTAAGTTTTATTTTATCAGGTAGCTCACTCTAAGATATTCAAAGGGGGCCTGGCCCCCTTTTCTAACGATTTTGTTAAGAGGTAACAACTATGGCTATTACAGCAGCACTTGTGAAAGAACTCCGCGAACGTACGGGTGCAGGAATGATGGAATGCAAAAAAGCACTTGTTGAAACGAACGGTGACATCGACGAGGCCATTGATCAAATGCGCAAAAGTGGCATGGCAAAGGCTGATAAAAAATCGGGTCGAGTCGCGACTGAAGGTTTGCTTGCAATAAGAGCCTCAGACGATAACAAGACAGCTATTATTGTCGAAGTGAACAGCGAAACAGATTTTGTTTCCAAAGCCGATGACTTTATTGCGTTTGTTGATAGTGTTGCAGATTTGGTTTTGGCAGAAAAACCTGCTGATCTTGATGCGCTACTAGCAGCCAAGTTACCAGATGGAACTACGGTCGAAGATGCACGTAAGGCCTTAATTGCTCAGCTTGGCGAAAATATGAGTGTGCGTCGTTTCGAAATTATCAATGCAAAAGGTCAGGTTGCTGCTTACTCACATGGTTCACGTATTGGTGTATTAATTGATGTTGAAGGCGGTGATGAGGCGTTAGGCAAAGACCTGGCAATGCACGTCGCAGCAAGTCGTCCAATTTGTGTAGATGGGTCTAATGTTCCGCAGGAAGAGTTGGATAAAGAAAAAGAAATCTATACTGCACAAGCTCAGGATAGTGGTAAGCCGGCTGAGATCATTGAGAAAATGGTACAAGGTCGTATCAAAAAATTCCTGAAAGAGATCACGTTGCTGGGTCAACCTTTCGTTAAAGACCCAGATCAAACTGTTGAAAAACTTTTAAAAGATAAAGGCGCAACAGTAGCCAGCTTTGTGCGTTTAGAAGTGGGTGAAGGTATCGAGAAGAAAGAAGAAAACTTTGCTGATGAAGTAATGGCCCAGGTCAAAGGTTAATTGGCTAAAGCTAAAAAGCAGCGGAGACTCACATAGTGGCAGGCAAAGCAAAATACCAACGAATACTCCTGAAGTTCAGCGGCGAAGCGCTAATGGGCGATCAGGCTTTTGGTATAGACCCTGCGGTTATTGAGCAAGTCTCTGGTGAAGTAAAAGCGCTTGTCGACACGGGGATTCAAGTCGCTATCGTGATCGGTGGCGGTAACATTTTCCGCGGTGTTAGCTTGTCTGCTGGTGGGATGGATCGCACGACTGGGGATCAGATGGGCATGCTGGCAACAGTGATAAATTCTCTGGCGCTACAAGATGGTATGGAAAAAGCGGGTTTGTCTGCACGTGTGATGTCCGCATTTACCATTGACACGGTTTGTGAAGACTATGTCCGTCGCAATGCAGTACGTCATCTTGAGAAAGGTCGCGTGGTGATCTTTGCTGCAGGCACAGGTAATCCTTATTTTACAACCGATTCGGCTGCCAGCCTGCGCGGTATTGAAGTTGATGCTGATGTGGTCATCAAGGCGACGAAAGTTGACGGCGTCTATTCTGCCGACCCGGTTAAGAATCTCGATGCAAAAAAATACGATAAGTTATCTTTTGACGAAGTCATTAGTCAGAAGCTGGCGGTGATGGATACTACAGCGATAGTTTTATGCCGTGATAATAATACCCCCATCATCGTGTTCGATATGAATAAGAAGGGAGCGTTAGCCAATGTGGTTAATGGTCGTGATGAAGGAACGCTAGTAAGTTAGCGAGGGTAGCATGTTAGAAGAATTTAAAGATGATGCACAAACACGTATGGCAAAGAGTATTGAGTCTCTGCGCCATGATCTTAAGAAACTAAGAACCGGACGGGCAAGCACTAATCTGCTTGATCACATCATGGTTGAATATTACGGCTCCGATGTGCCTATTAATCAGGTCGCCAACATAAGTATCCAGGATGCAAGAACGCTAGTGGTTTCTGCCTGGGAAAAACCAATGGTGCCTGTGATCGAAAAAGCGATCATGAATTCGGGTATGGGTTTGAATCCGGTGACCGCCGGTGAAGTGATGCGTGTACCACTCCCGCCATTAACAGAAGAGCGTCGCAAAGATATGACACGTATTGTTCGTAAAGAAGGCGAAGGTGCGCGTATAGCGATCCGAAATATCCGCCGCGATATTTTAGGCGACGTTAAACAACTGTTAAAAGAAAAAGAAATCACAGAGGACGATGAACGTCGTGCGCACGATGAAATTCAGAAAATTACCGACAAAAATGTCGCGGAAGTTGACAAGGTGATTGAAGCAAAAGAAAAGGACTTAATGGAAATTTAAGTTTGGCATTAACTCCTTAATGACGCTGAGGCAATAAAGCATGTCAGCAAAAGACACATACAATCTGGATATCCCGAAAGAAAAATTGCCGCGCCATGTTGCAATTATTATGGACGGGAATGGTCGCTGGGCAGAACAACGTTCATCACCACGCTTTTCTGGGCATCGTGCAGGTGTCGAAACAGTTCGCCGCATTGTGCAAATGAGCGGTGAACTTGGAATTAAAGCACTGACCTTGTTTGCCTTTTCCAGCGAAAATTGGCGCCGCCCGAAAAAAGAGGTTGGTTTGCTAATGGATCTCTTTCTCACCGCGCTTGGCCGCGAAGTAAAGCAATTGCATGAGACGGGCGTCCAGCTCAGAGTGATTGGCGATCTATCCTCTTTCCCCCCCAAACTTCAGCAGCGGATTGAAAAATCCATGAAGTTAACAAAAGATAATACGGGTCTGGTGCTAAATATTGCTGCGAATTACGGCGGCAAATGGGACATGGTTCAGGCCGTCAAAAAGGTTGCAGTACAAATTGAACAAGGTGAGCTATCCAGTGAGGATATTTCGGAAGAATTGATCGAGCAACATTTGTCACTCAGCGATATCCCAAACCCGGATCTGTTTATCCGTACCGGTGGTGAGCAACGCATTAGTAACTTCCTTGTCTGGCAATTAGCCTATTCTGAACTCTATTTTACCCGCGTACTTTGGCCTGATTTTGATGGCGATGAATATGCGAAGGCTATTACTTCATTTGTAACCCGTCAACGCCGCTTCGGACAAACCGGTGCGCAGATTCTGGAACAGGAACAACGCGATCATGCTTAAACAGCGGGTCATTACGGCGTTGATTCTTGCGCCACTTATTGTCTTGAGCGTACTTTTCTTTTCACACATGGCGCTGGCGATTGAGATGTGCCTTATCTTAATGCTTGCTGGTTGGGAATGGGCGCGTCTAGCGGGAATTTATAAGCAGTCAGGAAGAGTCGTATATGCTTTTGTCATTGGAGGGCTGTTACTGAGTCTGGCCTGGTTGATGCACTCGAACCTAAACTCGTTAAAGCCAATTCTGTATTTTACTTCAGCATGGTGGCTGGTGGCGGCAATACTGATTATCGTTGCCAACAGTAGAAAAATAACTGTCACTAATAACATTAGTTTACTGGCGATGTCTGTAAATTTGTTAGTCGGTGTACTTATTCTATGTGGTGCATTTGTTAGTATCATTGCAATACATCGCTTTGCACCGGATGGCTCAATTTACATACTGATATTATTTCTTTTGATCTGGTCAGCAGATGTTGCAGCATATTTTTCCGGCAAGGCATTTGGCCGACATAAACTAGCTGCGAACGTCAGTCCCGGCAAAACCTGGGAGGGTGTCGCGGGTGGTATGCTGGCTACGGGGGCTGTCGCCTATATAATAGGTATGTATCTGAAACTCGATTCTACCCTGATTTTTTACTTCGTTATTATTGCTATCGTTTCCATTAGTTTCTCTATTGTCGGTGATCTTCTTGAAAGTCTGTTTAAGCGTCGTGCCGGCGTCAAAGACAGTAGTCAATTATTACCCGGTCACGGTGGCATTCTCGACAGGATTGACAGTTTATTAGCTGCAGCTCCTTTGTTTCTGCTTGGTTTACTTCTGGTGGGAATAAAGTGAAAGGTATCGCGGTATTAGGTGCAACGGGCACTATCGGCATTAACACGCTCGATGTGGTTCGTCGACATCCTCAAAAATATCGAGTCATGGTGCTCAGTGCGAATTCACAGGTGGAGCGACTGCTTGAGCAGTGCGTAGAGTTTGAGCCGGAATATGCCGTCATGGTTAATGAATCGTCCGCTGCTGAACTAGAACAAAAACTGCAAAAGAAAGGACTAAGCACCAAAGTCTTGCAAGGTGCCGGCTCGCTTGAGAGTGTAGTGCAGGCCGACGATGTTGATATTGTCATGGCTGCAATTGTGGGTGCTGCGGGTCTGAAATCGACGCTTGCCGCTGCCAGAGCCGGTAAGCGTATTCTGTTGGCGAACAAAGAATCGTTGGTGATGTCAGGTAAATTATTTATGGATGAAGTTCATAAATATGGCGCCGAGTTGTTACCGATCGATAGTGAGCACAATGCGATTTTTCAGTGTATGCCGACTAACTACGCTCAGGGTCTGGATGAAGTGGGCATTAAGAAAATCTTGCTGACGGGATCTGGCGGACCTTTTCGCGAACTACCTGTTGAGCAGTTTGCAAACGTAACGCCAGCGCAGGCAGTGGCTCATCCCAATTGGGAAATGGGCAAGAAGATTTCTGTCGATTCAGCAACCATGATGAACAAGGGGCTGGAGCTGATTGAGGCCTGTTGGTTATTCAATACAGATAGCGACAAAGTGCAGATTGTTTTACACCCTCAAAGCATTATTCATTCGATGGTGGAGTATGTGGATGGCTCGGTTCTGGCTCAACTAGGCCAGCCAGATATGAGAACCCCCATTGCCCATGCGCTTGCCTGGCCTGAGCGAATTGAGTCAGGGGTTAATTCCCTTGACCTTATTAATATGGGACACTTGGATTTTACTGAGCCAGATATGCAGCGTTACCCCTGTTTAGCGTTGGCAAAAGAGGCGATGCGTCAGGGTGGTACAGCAACAACGATTTTGAATGCGGCGAATGAGATCGCCGTCCAGGCTTTTTTGGATAATGAATTGAGTTTTATTGAGATTGCAAAGACAGTTGAATATGCTCTGGAGCAAATTACGGTTGAGGTCGCAGCATCGATTGAGAAAGTAGTTAAAGTGGATGAGCAAGCAAGAGTGGTAGCGCTGGATTATATTCGGTCACAACAAGCCAGGGCTAAACAGGCTAAACGATAATAAAATTAAAGTAGAGTGATTAATGTTTGATGTTTTATTTACAGTAGGTTCTTTTCTGGTTGCAATTGCTATTCTGATTGCGATTCATGAGTTTGGTCACTTCTGGGTCGCAAAAAAGCTGGGCGTAAAAGTTTTACGTTTTTCTATCGGAATGGGTAAACCTATCTGGACAAAAGTTTTTGGCCCAGATAAGACTGAGTTTGTTTTAGCGGCCATTCCTCTTGGTGGTTATGTTTCAATGTTAAATGAACAAGAAGGTGAGGTGGCTGAAGAAGAAAAACACCGTGCTTTTAATCAACAGAAAATCTGGAGGCGTAGCCTGATTGTGCTTGCTGGTCCTGCGTTTAATTTTTTGCTGGCGATTTTGATATATTGGGGTATTTCTGTTTGGGGCGTCGAAGGTGTTAAACCGATACTAAAAGAAATTGAACCAGGTTCTATTGCTGCACAAGCAGGGCTGGAGCGCGGGGCAGAAATCGTGAGCATTGATGGTTGGAATACACCAACATGGGATGCTGTTTTTCAGGAAGCGATACCGCGTCTGGTAGACAGAGGTGAGCTGAAGCTGAGGGCGAAAGATAGATCGGGCATCGTAACCGAGCATGTTCTGGATCTGGCTACTATCGATATTAATCGCAGCTTAAAAAGACCGCTGGATGAAATGGGAATGTATCCTTTTGAGTTGCCGGCAGATGTGAAAGAGGTTGTTGAAGGTAAGTCGGCAGATAAAGCGGGGATGCTGGCAGGTGATCGCATCGTGATGCTTGGCGATAAAAAAATTAACCATTGGTACCAGGTGGCACATTATCTTGAGGATAAAGCTAATAAAACCTTTCCTGTCATTGTTGAACGGGCTGGTGAACGAGTTACGTTAACTGTTACGCCATACGAAGCGGAAGTGAAAGGATTTAAATTGGGCCGCATTGGTGCAGCCGTGTTAATCCCAGAGCGGTCAGAAGTGCCGCGCGAGACGGCGATTAACCAGTATTCTGTATTTAGCGCAATTGGTTATTCACTGCATCGTACCTGGAACGTGACCTACACAACGGCTCAAGCACTTGGTTTAATGGTGACGATGAAAATGTCATTAACCAATGTGAGTGGCCCGATCAACATTGCTGTGGTGGCCGGAAAATCTGCAAGTATCGGTATCGACCGATACATCTTGTTTCTTGCTCTGGTTAGTATAAGTTTGGGCATTCTAAATTTATTGCCTATCCCCATTCTTGATGGCGGGCATTTGTTGTATTATCTGGTTGAAGCAGTTAAAGGTAGCCCAGTATCTGATTTCGTAGAAGCCATTGGTCAGCGAATTGGTATTATGTTGCTCGTTATGCTGATGTTACTGGCGTTTTATAATGATATTGTGCGGTTAACTACTTAAAATGATGAAGAAGTCTCTACCTATATTGGCGACATTATTGTGCGCCCCTCAAGCTCATGCATTTGAAACGTTCACGGTTCGAGATATTCGTGTTGAAGGTCTGCAAAGGCATTCCATCGGCACGGTTTTTAATTATCTACCTGTCAAGGTAGGAAATACCCTGACGAATGAAGATTCTACCAATGTAGTTAAAAAATTATATAAGACTGGATTTTTCAAAGATGTCCGTTTAGAACGTGAAGGTGATGTGCTCGTCATTTTTGTTTCTGAGCGTCCTTCGATCGATGAGATTAAATTTGAAGGCAATACCGATATTGAAACGGAGCTCCTAACCAAGGCGTTAAGTGCTCAGGGCTTTAAAGCAGGCGGCACCTACGATCAGTCTGTGCTAGATACGATGACTCAGGAATTGCAGCGTCAATATTACAGCCTGGGAAAATATGGCGTTAAGATCGAGACAATTGCCAAGCCTTTAGAGCGCAATCGCATAGCTATTCATGTGAATATTTCTGAAGGTGAAGAAGCGGAAGTGTATGCGCTAAATATTCTGGGCAATACATCGTTTGACGATGATACGCTGATTGCTTTTATGCAGCTCGGTGACAGAGGGTTTTTTGGTGGCCGTGAAAATTATTCACGCCAGGTGTTAGCGGGTGATCTTGAAAATCTACGTTCTTATTATATGGATAAGGGATATATTAATTTTCAGATTAATTCTACCCAGGTCTCTTTGACGCCAAATAAGGAAGACGTCTATGTGACCGTTAATATCTCTGAAGGCAAAGTATTTACAATACGCAAGGTAAAACTAGTTGGTGATTTGACGCTTTCAGATGAAGTTCTCAAAAAAAATATCAAGGTACATAAAGATGATATTTTTTCCCGCCGCCTGGTTGCAGATACACGGAAAAATATATCGGAGCGATTGGCGGAACAAGGGTATCCTTTTGCTAATGTAGGTATTACGCCTGATGTTGATGAGGCATCACAAACGGTCGAGTTATCGATTGCAATAGACCCTGGTCGACGTGTCTATGTACGAAGAGTCAATATTGCGGGTAATCGAAAGACTGATGATGAGGTGGTGCGTAGAGAAGTACGTCAGTTTGAAAATGACTGGCTTTCCACATCAAAGGTCGCCAGATCAAAAACGCGGCTGGATCGGACGGGTTTTTATAATGATGTGTCCATTAGTACGCCGGCTGTACCTGGTACAACTGATCAGGTCGATTTGAATATAAAAGTAGATGAACGTTCGACCGGCAATCTTTCATTAGGTATCGGCTTTTCAGAAACACAGGGTGCTTTGCTCAATTTTTCGATCACACAAGATAACTTTATGGGTGGTGGCAAGAAAGTTGGGATCCGGATTGATAATAGTGATGCCACTCAACAATACAGCTTTTCTTTGACCGATCCCTATTTTACCGATAATGGTGTAAGCCAAAGTATTTCATTTCTTTCGCGTAAGCTGGATGCAGAAGATGCAGATATTTCTAACTACATTATTAACACTGACTCAGTAAGACTAGGTTATGGTTTTCCTCTGAGTGAGCATGGATTCACGAGTCATAGCCTGGCGGTCGAAGATACAGAATTAAGAATTGGTAGTAATACCGCTACAGAGATTTTTAATCCTGATTATCCATCTGTTCCTTTAGAAACACCTGGATTTGTCCAGGCAAATAATAATGGTGATTCTAATTATTTGCTTTATAAACTGAATGGTAACTGGAACTACGATACACGTAACCGTGCAATTTTTGCCGATGATGGTTTTCGGACACGCTTAAGTTATGAAGTTGCTCTCCCGAGTAGTGAGCTGGAATTTTATAAATTTAGTTTTGGTTATCTACACTATATTAATCTGGCTGAAGGATATACGTTCCGTTACAAGTTAGATCTCGACTATGGTGATTCCTATGGTGATACGACAGAATTGCCGCCTTTTGAACGATTTTATGCTGGTGGTAGCCGCACCGTGCGTGGTTATGATGGAAATACACTAAGCGCGAAAGATTCGAATGGCGATCCGCTCGGTGGTGACCGACGTCTGGTCACCAATTTAGAAATGCTCTTACCAAATCCTTTCTCTGAACAGAGTAAGGATATGAGGTTGACTGCCTTTATCGATGGTGGTTATGCATGGGCGCCAGGCACCAAACTGGACTTTGGTGAGATGAGATACTCAGCCGGTGTAGGCCTCATTTGGATAACGCCTGTGGGCGTGATGCGATTCAATTTAGCAGAGCCATTGAATGATAAGCCCGGAGATGATACAACACAGTTTCAGTTTACTCTCGGAACTGATTTTTAGACAACAGATTTTTAGAATATAAAACAAGCAGTTAGCTTGAGTGGTGAAAATGAATATAGCTAGTGTCAAACATCTCACATCTTTTGTCTTCGCATTGATGGTCTTTGTGCTCTTCGGGGCTACCCCTGCCTCTGCCCAGGATCTGAAAGTCGGATATATTGATACCGCTAAAGTATTGCAGGATGCCCCGCAAGCAGATGTGGCGAGAAAAAAATTAGAAAACGAGTTTAATCCTCGTGATCAGGAAATCGTTAGGCTGCAGAAAAAACTCAAACAGCAGAAAGAAAAACAGGAACGTGATGCAAAGTTGATGTCTAAGGCTGATACCGTAAAATTAGAACGTAGTATTGTTTCCTTGAAGCGGGATATTAAACGTGCCAAAGAAGAGTTCAATGAAGATTTTAATTTACGACGTAATGAGGAACTTGCCAAGCTACATAAGCTAATCGCCAAGACGACAGTTAAGACAGCCGAAGAATTGAAATACGATATTATTCTGAGTGATAACGTGTTGTATATTAATAAACGTGTTGATATCACAGGCATGGTTATTAAACGTCTGCAAAAATTGCAAAAAAGTTCTGGTGGACCTTCCAGTAAAGCAAATTAACTTCGATTGTATTAGGATTTAGCCATGGCATGGACCCTAGGAAAACTGGCTGCACATGTTGGTGGTCAGGTAAAAGGTGATGATTCGATCAAAATTGAATCTGTTGCAAACTTGGTCGATGCTCAATCTAATCAAATTAGTTTTCTTACCGATAAGCAATACAAACCTTATTTAGCAACGACACAGGCCGCTGCCGTCATCATCGATACGGTTGAAGAGTGTGCGACTAACATTCTTATTGTTGAAAACCCTCAAGCAGCCTATACGAAAATTGCTCAGTTGCTTTACCCTCGACAACAACCTGTACCTGGCAGACACCCTACAGCAACGATCCATGATTCAAGTACCGTCCATGAGTCAGCTGAAATTGGTCCAAATGTAGTGATTGAAGAAAATGTCACTATCGAATCAGGGGTCATTGTTGGTGCAAACAGCTTTATTGGCAAAAATACGCGGGTTGGAAAAGATACGCTTATTTACCCGCTCGTTACCTTGTACCAGGATACGGTCATTGGAGATCGCTGCATACTCCATGCAAATACAGTCATTGGTTCAGATGGTTTTGGTAATGCATTTGATGAGGGTCGTTGGCTAAAAATACCTCAAGTGGGTAGAGCTGTTATTGGTGACGATGTGGAAATTGGTGCTAGTACAGCAATCGATCGTGGTGCGATTGGTGATACCATTATTGAAGACGGCGTTAAGCTGGATAACCAAATACATATTGCGCATAATGTGCAGATTGGAGCTAACTCGGTAATTGCTGCTGGATTTGGTATAGCAGGTAGCACTAAAATTGGTAAAAACTTTATGGCCGGTGGTCATTCGGTCGTCTCTGGACACCTGGAGATTACTGATAACGTGGTTCTCATGGGGATGTCGACCGTGACGAAGTCGATTAAAGAACCGGGCAGTTACTCATCAGCTATTCCTGCTGAGCCTAACATGACATGGCATCGTTACGTGGGACGGATAAAGCGATTAGATAGCTTGACTAAACGTGTAACGAAATGCGAAGAACTATTAAAAGATAAGGACTAAACTTTTTGGATACACTAGAGACAGTCGATAAATTTGATATACATGAAATTCTAAAACATTTACCGCATCGGTATCCATTCTTGTTGATCGATCGTGTTACTGAATATGAGTGTGAGTCATATCTAATAGGCTATAAAAATGTAAGCCATAATGAGCCCTGGGTTACGGGTCATTTTCCGCAACGACCGGTTTTCCCTGGCGTATTGATTCTTGAAGCGTTGGCACAGGCAACGGGTATTCTTGCTTTTAGAACGACGGGACGTATTCCGGACGAAAACTCGCTGTATTATTTTGTAGGCGTGGATAACGCTCGCTTTAAACGCGTAGTAGAACCCGGTGATCAGCTGATTCTGAAAGTGGAATATGTAAAAAGAAAACGCGGAATCTGGAAATTCAAGGCAGAAGCTTCAGTCGATGGTGAGCTGGTCTGTTCTGCTGATATCATGTGTGCAGAAAGAGAAGTGCAATAAGCATCGAACGTCTGCTGTTATTGAGCGTGCTGTTTAGTCTGGGTTATTTATTTTCTGATATATTTCTTTTGTAATCATATTTCTTTGTAGAGCATATCCAGAGTAAGTTCTGCCATATTATCAATGCCGCCTTCGGAACCGAGCATGGATTCGATTTCCGATAGTTCCTTGATCGTTTTCTCTCGTAGCCCCCGATCAGATAGAAAGTTTATTAACTGCTCGCTAATTTTTTCCGGTGTTGCATCATATTGAATAAGCTCAGGAACAATTCGTTTGTTAGCGATAATATTGCACAAGCCAAGATGTTTGATTTTGATGAGTCGGCTGACGATGATATAGGTGAGCCAGGAAACCTTGTTGATTATAATCATCGGTGTTTTAAGTAGCGCTATTTCAAGTGTTACGGTGCCAGATACTGTGAGCACGACATCACAACAGGCGATAACATCATAAGCTCGATTCTTAACGACCTTAACATTAAGTGACGGATATTGAGCTAATGCAGAGGTTAACTCTGACTCATCGAGTGTGTCTGCCAGCGGAAGAATAAATTGTGCATTATCTATTTGAGATTTTGTTAATTGTGCAGACTCAAAAATAATACCGATCAGTCGTTTGATTTCGCTGCGGCGACTACCAGGCAGTAGGCCAATCACCGGTTTATCTTCAGCAAGATCAAATTCTTTAAGTAAGGCAGGCTTTTCTTTGCTGGGGTGGACTTCGTTGACCAGTGGATGCCCGACGAATTTGACTGGCACATCATGTTTAAGATAAAAGTCTAATTCAAACGGAAATACAACTGCCATCATGTCAACAAGGCGTTTTATTTTCTTGACTCGATACTGTCGCCATGCCCAGATCTGTGGGCTTATATAGAAAAGTACTTTTACGCCGTGTTGTTTAGCATGCCTGGCAAGTCGTAGATTGAATTCAGGATAATCGACCAGGATGAGCAAGTCAGGTGGGCTTTGCGAAATAGAATCGCGCATCTGGTTCAGTGCACCGAAGATAACCTTGCGATGTTCCCATATTTCAACCAGACCAACGACAGCCATCTCTTTTGAATCGACCAAAACCTCCGCGCCAGCAGCACGCATGTTATCACCGCCGATGCCATAAAAATGTACATCAGCATTTTTTTGTTTTGTAGCATGGATCAATTTTCCGGCATGCAAATCGCCAGAAGCTTCGCCAGCTATGATCATCACTTGTTTCACGAGATAGTTACCTAAAATGCGCTTTTGATCGTTGTGGTAATCAGTTCGATCTGTTGGTCGGTGATTTCAGGGAAAATGGGCAGCGACATACATTCACTGGCAACACGTTCAGACACGGGCAATGAGATGTCTTTATAGTCGTTAATAAATACATTTTGTTTATGTAATGGGATGGGGTAATACACAGCGCAGCCGATATCGATTGCTTGTAGTTTTTCCATTACTTTGTCGCGTTTTGGTGATAACAAGGTGTACTGGTGATACACGTGGTTGCCGATCTTGTCTTCAAAGGGCGGTATCATGACGTCTTTAAGTGCTTCGGAATATTTTTGGGCGGCGTCATAACGGTTCTGGTTGTATTGATCGATATTTCTAAGTTTGATTCGTAGAATCGCTGCCTGGACTTCGTCGAGCCGGCTGTTATAACCGATAACATCATGGTGGTAGCGTTTGTTGCTTCCATGATTGCGATAAATTCGAATCTGTTCGGCTATATTGTCGTCATTGGTTGTGACCATGCCGCCATCGCCATAGCAGCCGAGGTTCTTGCTGGGGAAGAAACTATGGCAGCCAGCGAGACCGATCCCGCCGGTTACCTGATCCTTAATTTTGGCACCATAAGATTGTGCGCAGTCCTCTATAACGAGTAAATTATGTTTTGATGCAAGCGACATGATGGCATCCATGTCAGCAGGTTGACCAAAGATATGGACAGGCAAGATTGCTTTGGTCTTTTTATTAATAGCATGTTCGATCAGGTTTGGATCGAGATTAAATGTTTTCGGATCAATATCAATAAAGACGGGTATTGCGCCAACATAACGAATGGCCTCGGCAGTGGCAATAAATGTAAAGGTCGACGTGATAACCTCGTCACCTTCACCGATGCCGGCAGCCAATAATGCCAGGTGCAACGCATCAGTGCCTGATGCGCAACTTAAGGCGTGCTTAATACCAAGATTTTCTGCTGCTTCTTTTTCAAAGGCCTGTACATTGGGGCCCAAGATAAAGTGTGTATTCTCCAGGACATCGAGAAGTGCGGTATCGACCTCAGCTTTTAGATTGTGGTACTGAACTTTCAAATCCACCATCGGGATCATAATGTGTTCCTTATTTAGATGATGCGAGTAATCGGGTGATTTCAATTGCGGTGGCTAGTGCACGTGCACCAGCTTCGCCATCTACTTTTGGTTGTGTGTTATTCGTGATGCAATTCAGGAATGAGTCAATCTCCGCTTTCAATGCATCACCCTGTTCAAATTCGAGTGACTGGCTGTCAATGTTTGCAACACCGGGAAATTGTTCGCCATCACCTTTACGATGGATGCCGACTTTTTTATTTTGAAAGTCGACGGCAATATAGGCGTCGTGTTGAAAAATGCGCATTTTGCGCTCGCTCTTCATACCTGCACGGCTCGCGGTGACATTGGCAACACAACCATTGCTGAATTTGATGCGTACATTGGCGATATCAGTTTCATTTGATAAGACCGCAACACCTTTCGCATCGATGTCGGTGACCTCTGCGCCGACAATATCGAGAATAATATCAATGTCATGGATCATCAGATCCAGAATGACATTCACATCCGCGCCACGGGGATTAAAAGGAGCAATGCGATGTGATTCAATAAAGAGCGGCTCGCTAAGTATGTTTTCCAGCGCCAGGATGGCAGGGTTAAAACGCTCAAGGTGGCCAATCTGTAGTATGCAGTTATTTTCTTTTGCCAGTGAGATGAGTTCGTTTGCTTCTGCCAAAGTCGTGGTCATTGGTTTTTCTAACAGGACATGTTTGCCTGCTTGCAGACATTGTTTTGCAATCTCATGGTGTAACTGAGTCGGAACAACAATACTGACGGCATCCACGTCGGGTAATAACTCACTTAATTTATCAACGGCACGTGTGTTGAGATCATTGGCAACGGAGGAGGCGGCTTCGATATTATTATCGCAAACGGCGACAAGCTCGGACTGGGGAAGTTCGGCATACTTCTGGGCGTGAAATTTTCCAAGATAGCCGACGCCAATTACAGCGGATTTAATAGTTCCCATGCGTGTCTCTTTGCTAACAATCGAGTTGAGGAGCATTTTAAAGCTTATGGCAGTGCTTTGCGAGCCGGTAATTTAGCTGATAAGCTGGTTCAAAGGTAACAAATCCTCATATTTTGGTAGCGTTGGTAGCGATGAATTCACAATTAATAAAACGTATCGCCGGAAAACATATTGCTGGCGTAGATGAAGTCGGGCGCGGACCTCTGGCCGGCCCGGTGGTGGCGGCGGCCGTTATCCTCAATCCTGACTGCCCCATTGAAGGCCTGGCTGATTCCAAGGCGCTTTCTGAAAAAAGACGCCAACAACTTGATGAGCAAATCAGGTCATCGGCGCTTGCCTGGGCGATTGGACGTGCCGAAGTCGAGGAAATTGACCAGATAAACATCCTGCAGGCGAGTTTACTAGCGATGCGTAGGGCCGTTTTGTCCCTACGTCCCCAGGCGGAGCATGCGCTGGTTGATGGAAATCGCTGTCCTGATCTGCCTTGTAGCTGCGAAGCGATAATTAAGGGTGATCAGACGGTTGAGGTCATTAGCGCGGCTTCTATCATCGCCAAGGTCTATAGGGACGCTGAAATGGTCGAAATGGATGCGTTGTACCCAGGATACGGCTTCACTCGCCATAAAGGTTATCCTACTAAACTACATATGGAAGCGCTGGGACAATTGGGTGTGTCACCTATCCACCGCCGAAGCTTTGGCCCTGTGAAAAAGGCGCTTGCAGAGATCGACAAGGCTATTTAGAGTGGACCAGGTTGATTTAATAGACACAATCAAATAGCTAACTATATAGTGACAGACAGTTAATTTAGCGTAGTCAATTAGGGGTTCCGGATGTATCCACTAATACTGAGACTTGATGTCACTGGGCAACCGGTGAAATGGATAGCGTGGCAGGAGGCCGCCGGTATCTATGCGCGTGATATGGTGGCCTGGACGGCGGGTGAGAAGGTCTTTGCCTTACGCGGAGGTACTTCCCGACTGACGGGACAGCAGAGCATTGTTAAGATTAACTCCATAGTCGCGGTCAGGGGTGAAAACAAGCTCACTCATAAACGTCGTGTTCCACCTTTAACTAACCGGGAGCTATTTTGTCGCGATGAGCAGCTTTGTTTGTATTGCGGTCGGGATTATACGCAGCACGCTTCGGAGCTGACCCGTGATCATGTGGTGCCGATATCCAGAGGGGGCAGGGATCACTGGGCAAATGTTGTGACAGCGTGCCGCCGGTGTAATACCCATAAGGGCGGACGTACCCCGGAGCAGGCAAATATGCCGCTACTCGCCATCCCGTATGTCCCCAATCTGGCCGAATATCTGTTTTTACACAATCGCCTCATCCTCTCCGATCAAATGGAGTTCCTGAAAACACAGTTTCGTGACGTTGATCGTCAATGGAAGATTTAGTCGGCCTTTAAGCAACAGCAACTCGTTGATTTTTGAATTTCTAACCAGTATTTCACTATTCCTCCCAATTCTTTCAAGTCAAGTCTTGCGCCGGCTAGCGGTTGCTTTGTAAAGTGTGCGGATGCCACAGACGTTCGTACATCTCCATGTTCATACTGAATACTCCCTAGTCGACGGCGTGATCCGGATAAAGCCTCTTGCCTCCGCGGTTGCGCAGGCGGGGATGCCGGCAGTGGGGGTAACCGATCAAAGTAACATGTTCGCGATGGTGAAATTCTATCGAGCGGCGATGGCGGCAGGGGTGAAGCCTATTCTTGGCGTCGATCTTTGGGTTCAGGATCAAGGTTTGACACAGCCACCGCACCGATTGGTTTTGCTGTGTCAGGACACTGGTGGTTATCACAATCTTACCGAGCTGATTTCACGTTCATACCTGGAAGGACAGCATCAGGGGCGTCCTGTTATACAAAAAGAATGGCTGGTCGGTAATACCAATGGTCTGATTGCTTTATGTGGTGGTCGGGAAGGAGTGCTGGGTCCATTGCTGTTGAGTGAAAAAATGGATGAGGCCAGAGAACAGTGTGCCTTTTGGAAACAGCAATTTCCTGAACGTTTTTATCTGGAACTGCAACGTACTGGACGTGATCAGGAAGCACAACATATACATCAGGCCGTCGAACTTGCTATTGCCGAGCAATTGCCGGTGGTTGCGACCAATGATACACATTTTTTAACTCCGGATGACTATGAAGCGCACGAAGCACGAGTCTGCATTAGTGAGGGGCGTACTCTGGATGACTCACGTCGTATTCGGCGACACAGTGAACAACAATATTTACGCACACCGCAGGAAATGATTGAACTGTTTCAGGATATTCCTGAAGCGATTGAAAATACCGTAGAAATTGCCAAAAGGTGCAATCTCGAGCTTACCCTCGGCGAGAACGTTCTGCCTGATTACCCGGTACCTGAAGGGGTCAGCATTGAAGATTTTCTCGCACAGGAATCTCGCAAAGGTCTTGAAGAGAGGCTCAAGGATATTTTGTCTGCAGACTCATCTGACGCGGTTGGCTCCGATGGCTCCGATGGCACTGAGGCAAAACGAAAAGAATACAGTGATCGGCTCGAGCTTGAGCTCGGTGTGATCAATACGATGGGGTTTCCGGGTTACTTTTTAATTGTGGCCGACTTTATTCGCTGGGCAAAAGAAAATGCGATACCGGTAGGGCCGGGACGTGGTTCAGGTGCGGGTTCTCTGGTAGCGTATGCGTTAACGATTACTGATCTTGATCCGATTCAATACGATTTACTTTTCGAGCGATTCCTGAATCCAGAACGGGTATCGATGCCTGACTTTGATATCGACTTTTGTATGGATGGCCGCGATCGTGTGATCGATTACGTGGCGCAACACTATGGTCGTGAAAAAGTATCACAAATTATTACGTACGGCAGCATGGCTGCGAAAGCGGTGGTCAGAGATGTAGGGCGCGTATTAGGCCGTCCCTATGGTTTTGTGGATCGCATTGCTAAGTTAATTCCATTTGAGATTGGCATTACGCTTGATAAAGCGCTCGAGCAGGAAGAAGAACTTAAGACGCTATACGAACAAGATGACGAAGTTCGCGGCATGATTGATCTCGCAAAAAGACTTGAAGGCCTGGCGCGAAATGCGGGTAAACATGCCGGTGGTGTGGTGATTGCCCCCTCGAAGCTTACTGACTTTACACCACTCTATTGTGAACAGGGTGGAACAAGCGTTGTTACTCAGCTTGACAAGGATGATGTTGAAGCAGTTGGCCTGGTTAAATTCGACTTTCTGGGATTGCGTACCTTAACCATTATTGACTGGGCGGTAAAAAATGTACACCGCGGCGCTAAAACTGAAGAAGAAAAAGAACTCGATATTACCGCGATTGAAATGGATGACGAAGCCGCATTTCAATTATTAAAAAATTGTGCAACGACCGCGGTATTCCAGTTGGAATCGCGCGGTATGAAAGATCTGATTAAACGATTACAACCCGATGACTTTGAAGACATCGTTGCATTAGTGGCGCTGTTTCGTCCGGGTCCTTTGCAGTCAGGCATGGTCGATGACTTTATTGATCGTAAGCATGGTCGCGCCCGAGTGATTTACCCCCATCCTGATCTAGAGCCTATCCTTCAACCTACCTACGGCGTGATTTTATATCAGGAACAGGTCATGCAAATTGCCCAGGTGCTTGCGGGTTACACGTTGGGTGGTGCGGATTTATTGCGCCGAGCCATGGGTAAGAAGAAAGCCGAGGAGATGGCCAAGCAACGGAGTATTTTTGTCGGGGGTGCGACGGCGCGCGGTGTTGAAGAAAAAACAGCAACCTACATCTTTGACTTAATGGAAAAATTCGCAGGCTATGGGTTTAACAAATCACACTCGGCTGCGTATGCGCTGGTATCATATCAAACTGCCTGGTTGAAAGCACATTACCCCTCAGAATTTATGGCCGCGGTACTCTCTGCTGACATGGACAACACTGACAAGGTTGTGAGTCTGATCGATGAGTGTCGTGACATGGAACTCAATGTTGTCCCGCCGAATGTTAATGCCTGTGAACATCAATTTACAGTGACAAGTGATCGGGCGGTCGTCTATGGTCTTGGCGCCATTAAAGGCGTAGGTGAAGCGGCTATCGACACCGTTATTGAAGAGCGTCAGAAAAACGGTGCGTTCAGTGATTTGTTTAATTTCTGTCAACGTGTTGATTCACGTAAGGTCAATCGCCGGACCATGGAGGCATTGATCATGGCGGGCGCCCTGGATGTGTTTGAACAAAATCGCGCGACTTTGTTGGCTTCGCTGCCCGCCGCAATGCAGATCGCCGATCAACATGCAAAAAATCAGAATGTGGGCATGGATGATTTGTTTGGCATAGTCGATCAGGTTGAGACCGGACCGGGCAGTTATCACGAAATGCCGGACTGGGATGACGAGCAACGCCTTGCCTGTGAAAAGCAGACCCTGGGTTTATACCTGACCGGTCATCCTATCGAACGTTACGAGCCTGAGCTGGTGCAATTTGTCAGTTCTCGTATTGTCGACCTGAAGCCAACCCATAACCAGTCGGTTATTGTGGCAGGACTGATTATTGGTATCCGAACCATGAATACTCGCCGAGGTGACAAAATCGCCTTTGTCACCCTCGATGACCGCAGTGGCCGAATTGATCTGGCGGTTTTCTCTGAAGCCTATCAGCGCTACCAGGATATGCTCAGCAAGGACAAGCTGATTGTGGTTGAGGGCGAGGTCAGCATGGATGATTACTCGGGTGGTTATAAAATGAGCGCTCGCTCGGTGTATGATATTGAGCAGGCTCGGGCCCATTTTGCCAAACGCCTCACGGTCCACGTCAATCAGGAAAGGGCCTCAAATGGCTTTATACCGGCCCTTCAGCACATTTTGCAGCCATTCTGCCAGGGCGCGTGTCCGGTGGTGATCGACTACCAGTCCGAGGATGCCAGGGTTGACCTGCCTCTCGGTCAGGAATGGCAAGTCCATCCCTCTGACGAGCTGCTACACCGTCTTCGGGAGTTGACGGGAGAACAGGACGTCGAAATCATCTACTGATATAATTAGCGTTATTGAATCAGCAAACTAGCTAAAGCAGGCCCACACCATGAATTTGAATTTCCTTGATTTCGAGCAACCGATTGCCGAGCTTGAAGCAAAAATTGAGGAGCTGCGCTATGTCGGCTCAGATAATGAGATCAACATCAGCGAAGAAATCAGCCGACTGCAAACCAAGAGTCGTGATCTGACCCGATCGATCTTTACCGGGCTAAAAGCCGCGCAGATTGCACAGCTGGCACGCCATCCTCAGCGCCCTTATTTCATGGATTACATCGAACGGATCTTCGAGGACTTCGAAGAGCTGCATGGCGATCGAGCTTATGGTGATGATAAAGCGATTGTCGGTGGCATGGCGCGTATCGATGGCATTCCTGTCATGATTCTTGGTCAGCAAAAGGGACGTGATACCAAGGAAAAAGTAAAACGTAATTTTGGCATGCCAAGACCCGAAGGTTATCGCAAGGCGTTGCGTCTGATGGAAATGGCTGAGAAATTTAAATTACCGTTATTAACTTTTATCGATACACCGGGAGCTTACCCGGGCGTTGGTGCAGAAGAACGCGGACAAAGTGAAGCGATTGCGCGTAACCTTTTTGTGATGTCAAAATTACAGACGCCTATTATCAGTACTGTGATCGGAGAAGGTGGTTCAGGTGGGGCGCTGGCGATTGGTGTCTGTGATCGATTATTAATGATGCAGTACAGTACCTATTCCGTTATCTCTCCGGAAGGTTGTGCTTCTATTTTATGGAAGAGCGCAGAAAAAGCCGCGGATGCTGCCGAGGCAATGGGGCTAACCGCAGATCGTCTTAAAGAATTAGACCTGGTCGATACGATTGTTGAAGAGCCATTGGGTGGCGCGCATCGTGATATTGATATTACGGCACAAAATATGAAGGCCGCACTGCTTCAAACGCTCGAACATTTACAATCCTTGCCAACAGACAAGTTACTTGAGCAGCGCTATGAACGTTTGATGCAGTTTGGTAATTACACGGAATAACATGCATTCTGTTCCCGCCTCATTATTAGAAAAGTTGAGGCACTATCCATCGCCACTTAACTATGTCGTTGCCTACAGTGGTGGTTGCGATTCTCATGTCTTACTTCATGCCCTTATTCAAATCCAGGCACAACTGGATTGCCAGTCAATCAAGGTGGTTCATGTCGATCATGGATTGCAGGAACAAGCTTCAGACTGGGCTCAACATTGTGAGTCTGTCTGTCAGCAGTATGGTGTGCCGTTCACGGCTGTTTCGTTAAACCTGCAAATCCCTAAAGGTGAGAGTGTGGAAGCTCATGCGCGCACTGCTCGTTATGCAGCACTTGAAAAACAGTTACATGCTGGTGACATGTTATTGCTCGCACAACATCAGAATGATCAGGCCGAAACCATGTTGCTGCAATTAATACGCGGTAGTGGTGTGAAGGGCCTGGCTGCTATGCCCGAGATCGTCAAGGTCAAAAATTACTGGCAAACGCGCCCACTACTGGATCTCAACCGAAGTGATATCCAGTCATATGCGGAACAATCTAAACTCAAATGGATTGAAGATCCTAGCAACCAGGATAACCGTTTTGACCGAAATTTTTTGCGCAATGATGTTATTCCTGTTTTACAGCAACGTTGGCCGGCATTAAGTGAAACGATGTCGCGTGCATCCCGACACCAGGCTGAAGCCGATAGTTTGCTTAATGATCTCGCTGAACTGGATTGGCAGACATGTCGTATGACAAAGCGGACACTGCTAGCTATCGAGTCACTGAAAAAACTAGATCCTGCTCGCCAGCGCAACCTGTTGCGTTACTGGATTGCGAACAAATGTCAGTTTCCTATGCCAGACCGTGTGCAATGTCAGCGGATCCTTGATGAAATCCTTCCTGCTTCGGAAGATGCTGAACCTGTTGTGTGCTGGGCGGACGTGGTGGTGCGTCGATACCGTAACGCTTTACATCTCGAACGAGGACCTTTTGCGTTTTCCGAAGGTTGGCAGGAATCATGGGATCTGCAGGCACCATTAGCATTGCCCTCCGGCCAACAATTAGTCGTTCAGCAAAAAAAAGGACAGGGGATGGTTATCCCAGATGCCAAAAGTTTGCTGACGGTTCGTTTCCGACTGGGCGGGGAGAAATGTCGCCTTCCTGGCCGACAACATCGCCATGAATTGAAAAAGCTGCTGCAGGGCTGGGGTGTCCCACCCTGGCAACGAGATAAGATTCCGCTTATCTATATCGGCGATGAGTTGGCTCAGGTAGTGGGATACAGCATCTGTGAACCCTTTCTCGCAAAAAATGAGCAAATGGGCTTTGAAATATCCCTAATCCAATCAGCTCAGTAACATTTGCTTATATCCCATTGAAACGAGTGGGAAAAACATGGACAATAGCTCGGGCTGCCCGCAAGTTTTTATATGCACGATGGTGTCGGCCCCGACAGAAGCCCTCGATAAACGATGGCTCCAATTTTAACGGCAAGCAGCGATTTAATGACAAAATTTGTATTTATTACCGGTGGTGTTGTGTCCTCATTAGGCAAGGGCATCGCCTCCGCCTCCCTCGCCGCATTGCTCGAGGCCCGGGGCATCAAAGTAACGCTTCTCAAACTCGATCCCTATATTAATGTTGACCCTGGTACGATGAGCCCATTCCAACACGGCGAAGTGTTTGTGACGGATGATGGTGCAGAGACCGATCTGGATCTGGGGCATTACGAACGTTTTGTTCGCACCACCATGAATCAGAAAAATAATTTTACCACCGGACGAATTTACGAGAATGTTATCGAGAAGGAGCGTCGCGGTGACTACCTGGGTGCGACGGTTCAGGTGATTCCGCACATCACTGATGAGATGAAGCGTTGTATTTATGAAGGCGCCGAGGGTGCCGATGTTGCGATGGTTGAGATTGGCGGCACCGTTGGTGATATCGAGTCATTACCTTTCCTTGAATCTATTCGCCAGATTGGTATTGAGAGGGGGCACGATAATGCATTGTTTATGCATCTGACCTTGTTGCCCTACATTCCGACGGCAGGTGAACTTAAAACCAAACCAACGCAGCACTCGGTCAAGGAATTACGCTCTATCGGTATTCAACCAGACATATTGTTATGCCGTGCTGATCGTCCGATTCCAAAAGATGAACAACGTAAGATAGCGCTGTTTACTAATGTAGAAGAACGAGCCGTTATTGAATGTCTGGATGCAGATAGTATTTATAAGATCCCGAGCCAGTTGCATGAACAAAATCTCGATCAGATTGTTGTTGATAAGTTACGGCTGAAGGCACCGCCCGCGGATCTAGTCGAATGGAATGAGTTTGTTGATGCAATGGACAACCCAACGGAGCAGGTTACGATTGCGATGGTGGGTAAGTACATGGATTTAACCGAATCCTATAAATCACTCTCTGAATCACTGATTCATGCAGGTGCACATACCAGAACGAAGGTGAAGATTCAGTATGTAGACTCTGAATTAATTGAGACGGATGGCCCCGGCTGTCTTGATGAAGTCGATGCTATTTTAGTTCCTGGTGGATTTGGTGAACGTGGTATTGAGGGCAAAATTAAAGCGGTTACCTATGCGCGCGAAAACAAGGTTCCGTATCTCGGAATTTGTCTTGGTATGCAAGTCGCAGTTATTGAATATGCACGTAATGTGGCAAACCTGAAAAATGCAAACAGCACAGAATTTAATGCGCAGACGCCTCACCCTGTGATCGCATTGATTACAGAATGGCAGGCTAAAGATGGAACGGTCGAACAGCGTGGTGAAGACTCTGATATGGGAGGCACGATGCGTCTGGGGGGTCAACTCTGTCATCTGCAAGTAGATAGCAGGGCGTTTGATGCTTATGGTAGTGCAGAGATCACTGAACGCCATCGCCACCGTTATGAATTTAACAATAACTACATGCAACAACTCGAAGATGCCGGTCTGCGATTTTCCGGTAAGTCGGTTGATAGTAAATTGATGGAGATCATCGAGATACCTGATCACCCATGGTTTATTGCCTGTCAGTTCCATCCCGAATTTACCTCTACGCCACGTGATGGCCATCCGTTATTTACCAGTTTTATTAACGCGGCACGTGAAACGCATATCGATACACGCCAGGAGGCGGTAACGGTTTAATGAATAGTTTATGCGGATTTCCTATCGGGCTGGATAAGCCTTTTTTTCTTATTGCTGGCCCTTGTGTTATTGAATCAGAGGCGTTGGCAATGGATACGGCGTCTCAGTTAAAGGCTATCACCGAAGAACTTGGCATACCTTTTATATATAAATCTTCTTTTGATAAAGCCAATCGAACCTCCACCAGTAGTTTTAGAGGGCTTGGATTAGCAGAAGGTTTGCGTATTCTGCAAAAAGTAAAAGATGAAGTGGGTGTGCCAGTACTAACCGATGTGCATGAAGATACACCGCTTGATGAAGTGGCCAGTGTGGTTGATGTATTACAGACACCGGCGTTTCTGGTGCGTCAGACTAATTTTATTCAGGCCGTTGCGAAGCAGGGTCTGCCGGTTAATATCAAGAAGGGCCAGTTCCAGGCGCCCTGGGATATGCAAAACGTGGTCGAAAAAGCCAAAGCCGTTGGCAATGATCAGATCATGGTCTGTGAACGTGGCGCCTCGTTTGGTTATAACACCTTAATTTCGGATATGCGTTCATTAGCGATTATGCGTCAGACAGATTGCCCTGTCGTTTTTGATGCGACTCATTCAGTGCAACAACCTGGCGGGCAAGGTGCTACCTCTGGTGGGCAACGTGAATTTGTTCCGGTGTTGGCTCGAGCCGCAACCGCGGTCGGCATTTCCGGTCTCTTTATGGAGACGCATCCAGACCCGGCGAATGCAAAAAGTGACGGCCCTAATGCCTGGCCTTTAGATATGATGAAGGGGTTGTTAGCTGTACTTAAGGCCATTGATACGACCGTTAAAAGTCAGCCGTTACATGAACAGAATTTTATAAGTTAATTTAAGGAATAGAGTAAAGAATATGAGCAACACCAAGATTAAATCGATTATTGGTCGTGAAATTATTGATTCACGCGGCAATCCTACTATTGAAGCAGATGTGATTTTAGAGTCGGGCGCGATGGGTCGTGCTGCGGTACCATCGGGTGCATCGACTGGTACACGTGAAGCGCTTGAGTTGCGTGATGGCGATAAAAGTCGCTTCCTGGGCAAGGGTGTTATAAAAGCCGTTGGCCACGTTAACTATGAGCTAAAGAATGTTTGTGCGGGTATCGACGCGCTCGATCAGCGTGCGGTTGATCAGGCGATGCTGGAAGCAGATGGCACACCTAACAAAGACAAGTATGGTGCGAATGCTTTACTAGCTGTATCACTGGCAACCGCTCATGCTGCGGCGAATACACAGCAAAGACCTTTGTATGAAACATTGGCTACGAGTAATGAGTTTCTGATGCCGGTGCCAATGATGAATATTATTAATGGCGGTGAGCATGCAGACAACAGCATCGACCTGCAGGAATTTATGATCATTCCCGTTGGTGCGCCAAGCATGGCCGAAGCGATTCGTTATGGTGCTGAAATTTTCCATTCACTGAAGAAAGTGCTGAGTGACAAAGGATTGAATACAGCGGTTGGTGATGAAGGTGGTTTTGCGCCTGATCTGCCATCGAATGAAGCCGCGATTGGTATTATCTTGCAGGCAGTTGAAAAAGCCGGGTATAAGCCAGGTGAAGATATTTATATTGGCATTGATGCGGCGAGTAGTGAATTTTATAAAGATGGAAAGTATGTGCTGGCTTCGGAGAATAAAACGCTGGACTCAGATCAACTGATTGATGTCTATGCTGATTGGGTCAGCAAATATCCAATTCTAAGCATTGAAGATGGCATGGATGAGGGTGATTGGGATGGCTGGAAGGCATTAACCGAACGTATGGGTAAAAACATCCAGTTGGTCGGAGACGATTTGTTCGTGACCAATACTAAAATCCTGCAAGAAGGTATTGATAAGAATATTTCTAACTCAATTTTGATTAAGGTCAATCAGATCGGAACATTGAGCGAGACCCTGGATGCGATTGCGATGGCAAAGAAGGCAAACTACACCGCCGTTATTTCCCATCGTTCAGGTGAAACAGAGGACACGACAATTGCGGACCTGGCAGTGGCGACCTCAGCCGGTCAGATCAAAACGGGCTCCATGTCGCGTTCGGATCGTGTTGCTAAATATAACCAGCTATTGAGAATTGCCGAGCAATTAGGTGACAAAGCCCAATACGCTGGCAAAAAAGCCTTCTATAATATAGGTAACTTTTAAAGCAAACGCGTATGAAAATACTGATCGCCGCATCATTCATTTCGTTGCTTGCCATACTACAGTATGACTTGTGGTTTGGTGACGGCAGCCTTACTGCTGCCTGGCGGTTAGAAGAAAGCATTGTTGAACAGCAACAGGACAACGAACGTCTGCAATTACGCAATGAAGCCCTGGCTGCAGAGGTTACCGATCTGAAATCAGGGTTAGCAGCCATTGAAGAGCGTGCGCGAAGCGAATTAGGGATGATTAAGCAGGGCGAAACCTTTGTACAGATCATCGACGATAATAATCAAACTGACTAACCTCATTTAATTTAACAGCATTATGTCTGATTCAGCAGCGCCGTCTGGCAAGGTACGTTACTGGGTTATCGTGCCCGCCGCGGGTATTGGTAAACGCATGGGGGGTGATGTACCAAAGCAGTATCTCCCTCTCGCGAGTCGTCGTGTCATAGAACATACGCTCTATCGTTTATCCTTACATCCACTGATAGAAGAAATCGTCGTTGTTCTGTCCGAGAACGATAGCTACTGGGATAAGCTGCATCTGAGCTGGATATCCAAGCCGGTACGAACCGTGATGGGGGGTGAAGAACGCTGTCACTCGGTGTTGAATGGTTTGAAATCAATAAAGGAACGGGCCGCGAATAATGACTGGGTATTAGTGCACGATGCCGCACGTCCCTGTTTACGTCCCGATGACATCGAGAGTCTGATCTCTGAATGTCAGAATGAGGCGGGTGGTCTTTTAGGAATACCGGTTAAAGATACGATGAAGCAGGTAGACGAAACGCATAAAATCACCGCTACATTAAAACGAGATCATATTTGGCATGCCTTAACTCCCCAGATGTTTCGTTATAAAGATCTGGTTTCAGCGCTTTCAAATGTATTAGATAGAAACGAATTGGTGACTGACGAAGCAATGGCAATGGAACAGACCGGCTGTCAGCCAAAAATGGTTTGTGGTCATGCAGATAATATTAAAATAACACATCCTGATGATCTTGCTCTGGGTGAGTTTTATCTTGAACAGCAACAACGCCAGGGAATCGCGGTTTTTGATGATGGTCTGAATGACGGTGGTTGAATGAAATGACAATACGTATTGGCAATGGATTTGATGCTCATCGCTTTAAATCGGGAAGCAAACTCATTCTTGGTGGCGTTGAAATAGCGCATTCAATGGGGCTTGAGGCGCACTCCGATGGTGATGTGGTCTTGCATGCGCTTTGTGATGCGATTCTTGGTGCCATGGCAAAGGGCGACATCGGTAAACATTTTCCAGATACGTCCAAACACTATGCGGGCATCGATAGCCGTATCCTCTTGCGCAAGGTGAATGAATTAATGATTGCTGAGCACTACCAGATAGGTAATGTCGATATTACCGTTATTGCACAGGCCCCTAAGTTGGCGCCTCATATTGATGCAATGCGTAAAAACATCTCCGATGATCTCGCAGTTAAAATTGATGCTATCAGTGTCAAAGCAACCACGACAGAAAAAATGGGTTTTACCGGTCGCGAGGAAGGTATTGCCGTTCTTAGTTCAGTTTTACTTATTGCTTCTAATAGTTAAATCTTGTCAGAACTATTTCAAACAGGTTTTCTCCAAAAATTATTTCTCCAGAAAATATTCCCCAGGGCTTATCCTGATCCGGTTGGGGTTGGGCGCATTAAATGTGTTCCGGAAGATTTCATTGTCGATGAAGAATTATCATTTCCTTTTACAGGTGAAGGCGAACATGTTTATTTAAAAATCCGCAAGACCGATCAGAATACGATGTGGGTTGTTGGTGTGTTGTCCAGACATTTCTCAATCAAAGAAAACGATATAGGTTATGCAGGACTCAAAGATAGACGTGCCGTGACCACGCAATGGTTTAGCTTACTTGCTAAATTTGCGACGCAGGAAAAAATTGAAGGATTCAAAGAAGCAGGTATTGAGATCGTAGATTTCCAGCGTCACTCTGGAAAACTGCGCAGGGGGGCTATCAAGCATAATCGTTTTAAAATTATTGTGCATGAGCTGGATGCCGATGAAGCCGACATTCAAGAACGACTACAAACTATTTCTCGCTTTGGTGTACCTAATTATTTTGATGAACAGCGGTTTGGCCGTCAACGACAAAATCTTAGTGCGGCTGAAAAACTTTTCGCGGGGAAACTTCGACCAAAAAAGCATAAACGACGAATGTATTTGTCTGCCGCACGTTCCTGGTTATTTAACCTTATATTAGCCGCGCGAATCGATCAGGATTGTTGGGCGACAGGGCTGGATGGGGATGTATTAATGTTGGATGGCAGTAAGAAGTTTTTTCATGCAGGCGGACTTGACGATAGCCTGGTGCAGCGGCTGAAGGATAATGACATCCATCCCACTGCACCGCTATGGGGAGAAGGTGACATTCAGTCAACCTCAAACGCTAGCCTGCTAGAACAAGAAGCACTAGCAGATTGGGGTGAATGGTGTCAGCAGCTGGAAGATGCGCGAATGAAGCAGCAACGACGTGCAACGCGGGTCGTGCCTGCTGCGTTAGAATATGACTATAATCCTGAAAAGGCGAGACTGGCGATTTCTTTTGAATTGCCGCCAGGCTCGTACGCAACCAACTTATTGCGAGAGCTGATCACGCTGAAGTTAGCTGATTAGCTTGATAGCTGAAACTGATTCAATAATGAATCCAGTTGACTAGATAGTTTGGCTAACTCACTGCTTGCTTCTATGGTTTGATTAGTTGCGCCTGCAGTGTCATTCGAAAGCTGGCTAATACTGATGATGTTTCTATTCATCTCTTCTGCTACTGAGGTTTGTTCTTCTGCGGCACTGGCAATCATGGTGTTCATTTCATTGATCGTTGTAACTGCCCGGGTTATTGCCTCCAACGATTCGCCTGCCTCTTTGGCTTGTTCAACGCCAGATTGTGCAAGTGTTCGTCCTTGCTCCATAACTGAAACAGCATTGCGTGAACCATTCTGCAACTTTTCAATCATTTCCTGAATTTCATTGGTGGATTCCTGGGTTCGACTGGCTAGAGTTCTTACTTCATCGGCCACAACTGCAAAGCCTCGTCCTTGTTCACCTGCACGCGCGGCTTCGATAGCAGCATTTAGTGCAAGTAAGTTGGTTTGTTCTGCAATGCTTTTGATAACATCAAGAACAGTGCCAATATTATCGCTGTCAGTTTCTAATTGGTGTATGACTTCAGCCGACTGTTCGACGCTGCTGGCAAGTTGCTGAATGGCAGTACTGGTCTGCATTACGATCTCTTTACCACTTTTTGCTTCGTTATCAGCACTATTGGCGGCACCTGCAGCAGAACTCGCATTATTGGCTACTTCCTGTACCGTTGCTGTCATTTCATTCATGGCAGCGGCAACTTGTTCCGTTTCCTGGCTCTGATTCGCGATATTCGTACTGGCATTACGCGCTACCGTATCCATCTCTTCCGATGCGGCGGCAAGTTGCGAAGTGGCGCTGCCAATTTGCTGAACAAGCGCCTCAAATTTCTCAACCATGTGGTTGAATTCGGCAGCTATTTCTTGCATTTCATCCTTGTTGTTTATTTCCATTCTGGTGGACATGTCACCTTCACCCATCCGATGTAGAACAGATTTAAATTCCGAGAAGTCATTTTTCAGGACGTTGTGGTATGCGTATGTGAAATACATAAAGACCAGTACCACGACACTTGTTACAGCATAAAGAGCATTTTTCACCGCCGGTTCCGAGACGCCGACAATAGCGACATAGCCGAGAATAATTATTGGAATCATGCTCACTACAAATAGCGCAATTACTTTATAGGCATTGGGTAGCCTTATTAGAATTGCATTAGCAGGTGCTAAAAGGGCATTCATTTTGTTCTCCTTGTCCAGACGTCATGGCAGTGCTTAATTGCAGCGCTACTGGTCTGATTATTATCGGGAAAACCAGGGAAAATCTTTAGCCCGGAACGGATTTAAATGCCAGAATTTATGTAGTGCGTCTCAGCAGGACGTAAATCGCGCCGTTACCGCCATCGCAGGGGCGCGCTGAGCAAAAGGCAAGAATATTATTCCACTGCCTTAACCAGCTATTTACTCTGGATTTTAGCACTGGAATCTTGTTTTCAGAACCAAGCCCTTTGCCGTGAATAATTCGTACACAGCGTATATTCCGGCGCTGGCACTGGGCAATAAAATCCCTCAGCGATTCATGGGCCTGCTCGGTGTTCATTTTGTGAAGGTCCAGTTCTGCTTCGAGGGGGTACTGGCCACGGCGCAGCTTGCGCATGACTGTTTGCTGAACGCCAGACTGGGCAAAACTAAGCTCCTCTTCAGAATCGACACCAATGTCGATTATCGCCTCATGTGATAACGGCTCCAGGGAGGTATCGAGTACATCTTGATCATCTGCGAGCTTCTGTTTTGGGATGGGCTTTACTCGGGTGCGATAAGGCTTAATTCGGTCATCTTTTAAGCGGCGGCTTCCTGATACGGCATCCCTGAACAGGGAGCGTGATTCTGGATCGATATCTTTTTTGTCGTCACTCATTGGCTGGTTGTCGTTTTGTGGCGCATTGTGATTAGTAAGGAACGTGTTTTGCGTTGAACTTTCCAGTATATTAACCCATTGGGGTTAGAGTAGTCCCCGGAAGGTAAAGCATTTATGAATATCCTGCTGAGTAATGACGACGGCTATGCAGCGCCCGGCATCGTGTGTTTGGCCGAGGTGCTGGCGCGCCAGTCTCAGGTCACTATTATTGCCCCCGATCGTAACCGTAGCGGAGCAAGCAACTCACTGACGCTTGAATATCCTATTCGTGCGGACACTGTTTCACCTGGTGTGGTACGTGTCGATGGAACACCTACAGATTGTGTGCATTTAGCTATCACCGGTTTGCTCGATCATGAACCTGATATCGTTATTTCAGGCATCAATGCGGGTGCCAATATGGGTGATGACGTTTTGTATTCCGGAACCGTCGCAGCCGCAATGGAAGGGCGTTTTTTAGGTCTACCCTCGATAGCCGTTTCGTTGGTGGGTCGCGATCTTATTCACTACGAGACTGCTGCGCAGGTAGTGTTAGGGTTACTAGATGACCTGGCTAATGCGCCTTTGCCCTCAGATACAATATTAAACATCAATGTCCCCGATTTACCTTTCGAAGAGATTTCCGGTATTCAGACGACACGGTTGGGACGACGTCACAAGTCAGAGCCGGTCATTAAGTCCAGCGATCCCAGAGGACGTGATCTGTATTGGGTCGGACCGCCGGGTGAGGAAAAAGAGGAAGGGCCGGGTACCGACTTTTATGCTGTGCGCAATGGCTACGTATCCATCACGCCATTACATATCGATTTAACCCGGCATGCTGCTATCGCGGATCTGGATAGTTGGTTAACGAAAGTTAAGAAGGTCAGGCAACCATGATATCCACACAGGGTATAGGGATGACCTCCCAGCGCACACGGGATCGACTGGTTGATAGACTTGAAAAGGAGGGTATTAGCGATCAACGTGTGCTCGATGTGATACGCAAGACGCCGCGTCATTTGTTTATGGATGAAGCGATGGCTACTCGTGCCTATGAAGACACGGCATTACCCATTGGTCATGGCCAAACGATCTCCCAGCCGTATATTGTCGCCCGTATGACGGAGGCACTGCTGCAACCCGTGGTGCCAAGTAAGGTGCTGGAAATAGGCACGGGGTCAGGCTACCAGACGGCAGTGTTAGCACAACTGGTGGACCAGGTTTATAGCATTGAACGGATTGATCCGCTGTTTGCATTAGCCAGGCTGCGTTTGCAACAATTGAATTTTACGAATTTACATTTACGCCTTGGTGATGGTTATGCTGGCTGGCAGGCCCATGCACCCTTTGACGCCATTATAGTCACTGCGGCACCCGAGACGATTCCACGGGAGTTAATACAACAACTCGCCTTCGGTGGACGAATGATTGTTCCTGTGGGCGAACAGCTTCAGCAGCGGTTGCTCATCATCACTCGGGAAGAAGATGGTGTGGTCGAGGAAGAATTAGAATGGGTGAGCTTTGTTCCCATGGTGAAGGGGCGACATTAAGTGAAGATATTCGAGTCCTTGTTTGAAAAGGCGATGCAATGGTCACGGCATCGACATGCCCCAGTCTACCTGTGTGGACTGAGCTTTGTTGAATCATGTGTTCTACCGTTTCCTCCACCTGACGTGATGTTGGCGCCGATGTCATTGGCCAATCCTTCGCGCGCCTGGCGCTTTGCGCTAATCACCACGATTAGCTCGGTTCTGGGGGGCTTGCTGGGTTATCTGATCGGCATCTATTTTTTCCAGTTGATTGAGCCTTTGTTACATGATTACGGTTATTGGGAACGCTATGAATACGCGGTGAGCTTCTTCAAAGAATGGGGACCGTGGGCGGTGTTTATCGCTGGGTTTTCACCTATCCCTTATAAGATTTTTACTATTTCTGCTGGTGCGCTGGGTATGGCGGTGCTGCCGTTTATGTTGGCATCTTTGGTTGGTCGAGGGGCTCGTTTTTTCCTGGTTGCAGGCCTTATGTATTGGGGCGGCGAAGCGATGGAACGTAAACTCAAACAATACGTCGATTGGTTAGGCTGGGGTGTAGTGATCGTAGCGATTATCGCTTATTCGGTGTATCGGCTTATATGAGAGAACTAAGGTTTATTGGGTGGCTGTGCCTGGGAGCTATTATTGCGTTAACCGGGTGTACACACGGAAGTTCACACAGTAGTTACACCTATCACCCAGGTAAGAAAACCCCACAGGTTAAGCGCGATCAGCCCGCAACGGCTAATCGGCCGGCAAGCAGGAAAACACATCACCGCGTAAACAAGGGTGAGACGCTCTATTCGATTGCCTGGCAATATGGTTACGACGTGAGGGATGTTGCCCGCTGGAATCGTATCAGGGCACCTTACATAATTTATCCACAGCAAAAGATCCAACTTACAGCACCTAAACCGACAACCACCAAAAAGCCACGAAAGGCGCAGGGGTCGGCATCGACAAAACCAAGCACTCGTCCAACAAAAAAGCCGCGCTCTGATTCAAAAAATACGAAAAAAATCAGTTGGCAGTGGCCAACAAAAGGTAAGATAATCGGAAAATACTCTTCGCGCGACAGTGGCAAAAAGGGGTTGGACATTGCCGGTAGAAACGGGCAACGTGTCTATGCTGCTGCAAGAGGAATAGTAGTTTATAGTGGAGGTGGACTACGTGGCTATGGAAAGCTTATTATCATCAAACATAACGATACTATTTTTAGTGCCTATGCACACAGCAGTCGTTTATTTGTAACCGAAGGGAAAAAAGTTACAAAAGGCCAACACATTGCAGATATGGGAAGCAGCGGGGCACAGCGTGTCATGCTGCATTTTGAAGTTCGTCGAAATGGTAAGCCGGTTGATCCATTGCGGTACTTGCCAAGACGGCGTTAACCCGGGTAGGTGGATGGAGTATGAGGGAACAAAGCAAGAGCGCTAAATCGAAAGTGGACGACGAGATAGAAGAGGCAGAACAAGCAGAACAAGAACTTACTCTGGATGATGCTGCAGAGAGTGATACTGACAAAGCAGAAGATTCAGAAGAAACAAAAGAGAAGCAGAGCTTCAAGCCAGGCGCTATTCCAGATGGGCAACTGGATGCAACTCGTCTTTATCTTGGTGAAATTGGATTCTCACCACTACTAACCGCCGAAGAAGAAGTTCACTACTCCAGACTGGCCCAAAAAGGTGAGGAGTCTGGTCGTAAAAAAATGATTGAAAGCAACCTGCGGCTGGTTGTGAAAATCGCACGACGGTATCTAAACCGTGGTTTGGCGTTACTGGATCTTATCGAAGAAGGTAATCTGGGCCTTATCCGTGCCGTCGAGAAGTTCGACCCTGAGCGAGGCTTCCGTTTTTCGACTTATGCCACCTGGTGGATTCGACAAACCATCGAACGTGCGATCATGAATCAGACACGTACCATCCGGTTACCTATCCATGTCGTAAAAGAAATTAATATCTATCTTCGCGCTGCGCGCCATCTGGCGCAGACACTGGATCATGAACCGAGTCCCGAAGAAATTGCCGAAATGCTGGATAAACCCATTGCTGATGTGAAACGCATGCTGGGCCTCAACGAGCGTATTACCTCAGTCGATACCCCACTAGGGCGTGATACAGACAATTCTTTATTAGATGCCATCCCTGACGAAAATAACACCGACCCTATTTTGTTGCTGCAGGACGATGATGTTCGGGGCAATATTGCGCAATGGCTGAACCAATTGACAGATAAACAACGTGAGGTGGTCGAAAGGCGTTTTGGATTAAATGGGCATGATGTTTCAACTCTTGAAGAGGTGGGGAACACCATTGGCGTGACACGAGAACGCGTTCGTCAGATTCAAATCGAAGCACTGCGCAAGCTGCGCGAGATTCTTGAAAAGGAAGGTTTCTCAGGGGAAGCCCTTCTGAGATAAGACCGTTTCGTTCCAGGGTTTGATGATTTAAATAACTAGCAGAGCAGCGGCAACTTTCCGGTACTCAGAGGCGAGCACATTGTAGGTCCGGCATGCTGCGGCGGTGTTCATTACCTCAATGCCGATTTTTTCCTGGTAGCATTGTTGCAATATCGCATTATCAGGGAATATCAGGGTGCTACCCGTTCCCAACAAGATGACCTCTGGTTTTGTTTCTATAATCCGGCTCATATCTTCTTTGCTCAGGTTTTGAGGGTCGTTTAGCCAGTCCTGTATCAGGCAATCAGGGGTGATAATCACGCTATTCGTCAGGCTTAGGAGCTGGTGCTGAACACGGCCGGAATTTTCCTCAGAAGAGGAGCTTGTTTGTTGTATTTTGACCAGGCCAGCCTCATAGCTGTGGATGATATTTGCTGCGCGCGTCTCGAGATTTAATTTCACAATCGATCCTGTCCATTTGGCTGATTGACAGCCCCTTAAGATTATCTGTAATGTTAGCATCTTTCCCTAAGGCGCTGAATTCGCGACATTTAACAGGCTTAACTCATTGATAGACGACTTCCCAAGGATAAAACGCCTCCCGCCCTATGTATTCAATATCGTAAATGAGTTGAAAGCGGCCGCGCGTGCTCGTGGTGAGGATATTATCGATTTTGGCATGGGTAATCCGGACCAGCCGACACCCAAACACATTGTCGATAAGCTGATTGAAGTCTCTCAGCGTTCAGATACCCACCGATACTCCTTATCCAGAGGCATTCCTCGTCTACGACGGGCAATTTGTCGCTGGTATGCGGATAAATATGAGGTTGAACTGGACCCGGAGACGGAGTCTATTGTGACCATTGGCTCCAAAGAAGGTCTGGCGCATCTGGCGCTAGCGACGGTTGGCCCTGGCGATGCGGTTCTGGTTCCCAATCCAGCTTATCCGATACATCCTTACGGCTTTATTATTGCTGGTGCCGATATCCGTCATGTGCAAATGACGCCAGACATCGACTTTTTCGAGGAGTTGGGGAAGGCGATTAAGGACTCATGGCCCAAGCCCAAAATGCTGGTGCTGAATTTCCCAGGAAACCCGACTACCCAGTGTGTGGACCTCGAGTTTTTCGAAAAAGTGGTCAAAATTGCCCGTGAACACAGTATTTGGGTCGTACATGACCTGGCCTATGCTGAAATCGTCTTCGATGGTTACGTCGCGCCCTCAATATTGCAGGTGCCGGGGGCAAAAGAAGTCGCTGTAGAGTTTTATAGTCTCTCAAAGACCTATAATATGCCCGGCTGGCGAGTTGGGTTTATGGTCGGAAATCCCTCGCTGGTTGCCGCGTTGACGAGGATGAAGTCCTATCTGGACTACGGGATGTTTACCCCCATTCAGGTCGCGGCGATCGCCGCATTGGAAGGTCCACAGGATTGTGTTGACGAAATTGTAGAACGATATCGCATTCGTCGTGATGTGTTATGTGAAGGCCTGTGTTCAATCGGCTGGGAAGTGGAAAAACCAAAAGCGACCATGTTTGTTTGGGCGCCGATACCCGAAGCATTTCGAGACATGGGTTCATTGGAGTTTTCAAAGTTGTTATTAAAAGAAGCCAGGGTGGCAGTATCGCCGGGTATTGGTTTCGGTGATTATGGTGATGGGTTTGTTCGTTTCGGCTTGATCGAAAATGAACATCGGACACGTCAGGCTGTGCGCGGTATTCGCGACATGTTTAAACGATTAGAAAAAGAGTAACGGAAGTGAAATCAGTTCAGGTGGGTTTATTAGGGCTAGGTACTGTTGGTGGTGGCACCGTCAATGTCTTACAACGTAACGCAAAAGAGATTGCGCGACGAGCAGGGCGAGGTATAGAAGTGACACATGCTGCAGCAAGACAAATTAATAAAAAAAGAATTTGTGATACCGATGGCATTCAATTAACGGTTGATCCCCATGAAGTGGTCAGCAATCCGGATGTTGATATTGTTGTTGAATTGATTGGTGGTGACACGCTAGCGCTGGAGCTAGTGATGCAGGCAATTGAGAATGGCAAGCATGTTGTTACAGCCAATAAAGCGCTGATAGCAAAACATGGCAATGAAATCTTTGCCGCCGCACAGAAGAAGGGTGTTGTTGTTGCGTTTGAAGCAGCCGTTGCTGGTGGTGTGCCTATCATTAAAGCAATTCGCGAAGGTTTGTCCGGCAATCAAATTCAGTGGTTGGCAGGGATTATTAATGGTACCGGAAACTTTATTCTTACCGAAATGCGTGACAAGGGTCGTGACTTTGCTGATGTGTTGAAAGAAGCGCAGGAGTTGGGTTACGCCGAAGCAGATCCTACTTTTGATGTGGAAGGCATCGATGCTGCACATAAGCTGACGATTCTGGCCTCGATTGCATTTGGTATTCCCTTGCAGTTTGACAAGGCTTACACCGAAGGTATTGGGAATATTACACGCGATGATGTTTCGTACGCGGAAGAGCTGGGTTATCGCATCAAACATTTGGGTATCACCAAAAAAACCGGGAAGGGTATTGAGTTACGTGTGCACCCAACGTTGATTCCTGAACGTCGTTTGCTCGCCAATGTTGATGGCGTTATGAATGCTATTTTAGTTCAGGGAGATGCTGTTGGCCCTACCTTATATTACGGTGCTGGTGCAGGTGATGAGCCAACGGCTTCTGCGGTCGTTGCGGATATTGTTGATGTGGTCCGTGCGTTGACTTCCGACCCGGAGAATCGTGTTCCTCATCTGGCATTCCAGGCCGAGTCTTTATCTGATACACCCATCCTCTCTATGGATGATGTTGAGACCGCCTATTATTTAAGAATGAACGCCAGTGATAAACCAGGCGTGCTTGCGGAAGTGACCACGATCCTTGGTGATCACGATATAAGTATCGAAGCAATCATCCAAAAAGAACCCAAAGGTGAAAAACAGGAAGCATGTGTGATTATGCTCACCCATAAAGTGCTGGAAAAAAATATGAATGATGCGATTAATAAAATCGAATCGCTGAAAGCTATTCATGACAAAGTTACCCGCATCCGTATGGAAACACTTAATTCGGATTAGCGAATACCATAAATTAAAGCCAGAGAATATATAGAAATCGAGGTTTATAAAAAATGCCATTACGACCCCGTTATACCGGAATAATAGATAAGTATCGTGATCGTTTACCCGTTCATGATGACACACGTATTATCAGTCTGGGTGAAGGCAATACGCCTTTGATACGACTGAGTAATATTCCTGCATTGCTCGGCAAAGATGTCGATATCTATGTGAAGTATGAAGGTTTAAATCCAACGGGCTCATTTAAAGATCGTGGTATGTGCATGGCCGTTACCAAGGCAGTTGAAGAGGGTAGCAAGGCTATTATCTGCGCATCAACTGGTAACACTTCTGCAGCGGCGGCGGCTTATGCGGCCCGGGCAGGCATCACTGCATTCGTAATAATTCCTGAAGGTAAGATTGCACTGGGCAAGCTGGCGCAAGCGATGATTCATGGTGCTGTTGTTATCCAGATCAAAGGTAACTTCGATGAAGGTATGCAATTGGTTAAAGATGTAGGCGAGGAAGCACCGGTCACGATCGTGAACTCAATCAATCCTTTCCGTTTGCAAGGTCAAAAGACCGCGGCGTTTGAAATTCTCGAAGAGTTAGGTGCAGCTCCAGATTATCACTGCATCCCCGTTGGTAACGCAGGCAACATTACTGCGCATTGGATGGGCTATAAGGAATACCACGAAAATGGCATTGTAAACAGCTTGCCTAAAATGGTTGGTTATCAAGCGGCTGGTTCGGCCCCGTTTATGCGAGGCGAAATGGTCGACAACCCAGAGACGGTTGCAACAGCAATTCGTATCGGCCACCCTCAGAGCTGGGACAAGGCATGGAAGGTTAAAGAAGAATGTGGTGGTTGGTTCGATGAATGTTCGGATGAAGAAATTTTAGCGGCACAGAAGTTGTTGGCAGAAAATGAAGGTGTTTTCTGTGAGCCTGCCTCCGCTACCTCGCTGGCGGGTGCGATGAGTGATATCAAGTCAGGTAAGATTGAGGAAGGTTCAAAGATTGTTTGTACTTTGACTGGTCATGGACTTAAAGATCCGGATACCGCTATTGCGCAATGCGAAGGTGGGGGCAACATGATCACTGTTGACGCAACGCTTGAGCAGGTCAAGAAGGCAATCCTGGATAACATGAGTTCCTGACGGCTGTGTTTTCACTGAAAATATAATCAGTGTCCACTTGTACAATATATTATCCTGGTTTGCTCGGTCCTGACGTTCCACTAAACGAACTTAAGCGTGCCGAGTGGCCAGATATAAATGCAACTAAAAATCTAAGTAAACTTTTTTCTTCGCCAACTTTTTTCTCTGCTGGCCATAAAATTCAACCACTAACAAAGCTGAGTATTGAAGCACGAATACTGGAATGTCTCGATGTTTCTTGTTCCTCAGAGGCTGATCTGCCTGTGGGTTATTTCCGTTCGGTTAAACACGGGCTATCGGCTGAGTCGGTTTGGTGTCTTGACCCTGTTCATGTTCAGATCGATCGCGATGAAGCCGTGTTAGTGGCAAACGAATCGCTGTGTCTGGAAGAATCGGAAGCGCGAAGTCTGATTGATGCACTTAATCAACATTTTGAGCAGGATGGTTTACGTATACTTTATCACACTCAGCATCAATGGCTGGTGCTAGGCGATATCGGGTTACAAACACACAGCCTTAGCGATGCCATGTTTCGAAATATAGATGACTACCAGCCAACAGGTAAAGATGAAACCAAATGGCGAGCGATTATCAACGAGGTGCAGATGTTGCTGCACGGCCATCCGATTAATGAAAAAAGAGCAGATCAGGGTGGCGTGACGGCTAATAGCGTGTGGATTTGGGGCGGAGGAAAATACAAAACTGCCGATTCATCACTTGATCTGGTTCTGTCTGATGAACTGCTGGCAAAAGATGTGGCAAACTGTAACGGTATTATTTGCGATCTTATGCCGTCTAAACTTGATTCCGCTGATCTCATAAATAAAGATTCACTGTTGATTTTTACAGAACAGATGAAAGCTGTAAGACAAAATGATGTGTTTGCTTGGTTTGAGTATTTGCTACGCTTCGATCATGATGTGCTTGCCCCCTTGTTTGAGTTGCTGCAGCGCGGGGAGCTCGATAGTCTTATTATCAAAAGTGATACGGTCGCTATAACAATGACTAGAAAAGATTTAAAAGGCCGTTTATGGCGCCTATTTGAAAAAGAAAATGCCTTTGAGTTGGGTGTAAAGCGATTCCGAACCAAATATGGCTACTGAAGTGAGAATCATAGCTCGTGACATCAAGGTGGATGATTATCTACCGTCAGATATGCATCCTGTTCTTAAGCGGATTTATCGAGCAAGAAATATATCGAATGCGGAGGAGACGGAAAACAAGCTGCAGAAACTGTTGCCATTCGATAGCTTAAAAGGCATTAATGAAGCGGCCTCAATGCTGGCAAAACATATTCAGGACGAAAAACATATTTTGATCGTTGGTGATTATGATGCAGATGGTGCAACCAGTTGTGCACTGGCCGTGCGGGCGTTGCGTGCTATGGGTTGTCGTTATGTGGATTACCTGGTCCCAAATAGATTTGAATATGGCTATGGCTTGACACCGGAAATAGTTGATGTCGCCAGACAGAAAACCCCGGATCTCATTATTACCGTGGATAATGGTATCGCCAGCGTCGATGGCGTGCGAGCAGCAAACGAAGCATCGATAAATGTACTCATCACGGATCATCACCTTCCTGGTAAAGTGCTGCCGGATGCTGCTGCTATCGTTAATCCAAATCAACCCGGTGATACTTTCTCAAGTAAGAATCTTGCAGGCGTCGGTGTAATTTTTTATTTAATGGCCGCACTTCGATCCCGACTGCGTGAACTCGATTGGTTTTCTTTAAACAATATCACCGAACCCAATCTGGCAGATTACCTTGATCTGGTTGCGTTAGGTACCGTAGCCGATGTTGTTAAGTTAGATCACAATAATCGTATCCTGGTTGCACAGGGTGTTGCTCGCATGCGTGCTGGTAAGGCGTGTGCTGGAATTCGAGCATTAATTAAAGTGTCCGGCCGCACAGAGAAGAATATAGTAAGCACGGACTTGGGGTTTTGTGTTGGGCCACGTCTAAATGCGGCAGGCAGGCTTGACGATATCAGCATTGGTATAGATTGCCTTTTGACCGACGATGAAGGTGTTGCGCGGAAAAAAGCCAGCGAGCTCGACAAGTTTAACCGGGAGCGTCGCAATATAGAGCAGACTATGCGCGAACAGGCAAATCAACACCTGGGTGAAATCCTTAAACAAACGTCGGAAAATGTACCTGTTGCAGTGTGTTTGTTTGATCAAAGTTTCCATGAGGGTGTGATTGGAATATTGGCAGGACGAATAAAAGAACAATTACACCGACCGACTATTGTGTTTGCTGGGAGCGGTGACGGCCTTATTAAAGGTTCTGCACGATCTATTTCTGGTCTGCATATTCGCGATGCGCTGGATAGAGTGGCGACGCGTCACCCTGATCTGCTTTCAAAATTCGGTGGACATGCCATGGCCGCAGGCCTGACTTTGCAGCGATGTGACTTTGAACGTTTTAATAACACTTTCATTGCAGTAGTGGATGAATTGCTGGATGATGGAGCTTTGCAGCAGGTACTACACTGTGATGGTCAGCTGCCATCTACTGATATCACGCTGCAAATGGCTGAAATATTACAGAATGCAGGACCATGGGGACAGGGGTTTCCAGAGCCACAATTCCAGGGACGATTTGATATCGTGCAACGACGAATTGTCGGTGAGCATCACCTTAAAATGGTTTTAAAAACGGGTGACAATCATGTTGATGCTATTGCATTTCAAACCACAGATACTGACTGGCCAGAACAGGTGAGCCAGGTTGATATCGTTTACAAGCTTGATGTAAATAAATTTAATGGGCGGCGCAGCGTACAATTTATTATTGATCATCTAAAACCGATTTAATATTCCATACTACTTGCAATATTGTGCGATCGTTCAATAATTAAGATAGTGCAGGCAGGTTGTTATCGCTTATGCTGAATGTGTGAGCATGGAAAATACACTTATGTCAGTAAGAATACTTTTAGAAAAACTAATACTCCTTGCGGGCCTCTATCTGGCTGGGGCAATTACTGTGGCAGCCTCCGAAAAAGTGAATATAACGACCGGGATACCTTATGTCGACATATACCATAAAGGAAAAATAGTGCGCATCCAGCGCAATCCGGATACTCAAAATATCATTGACCTGGATTATGCAATTACTTCACGTCCATGTCCTCCCTATTGTATTCAGCCGATAAAGTTGTCCAGTGGGGTGGAAACAATAGCGGAGCTAGAAGTGCTGGCTTACCTCAAGCTAATTAGCGCCGGTGATAAAACCATACTTCTTATTGATTCGCGCGAATCTAAATGGTTAAGTAAGGGGATGATCCCGGGTGCGATAAATATTCCATGGCAACGGCTGTACAACAAAACAGCAAGTAACGATAAAATAGCAGATATTATTCAATTCAAATTTGGTGTCGCAAGAGTTGATGGCTTGTGGAATTTTCAGAACGCCAGAACGCTGGTTTTATATTGCAATGGTCCCTGGTGTGGTCAGTCTGCAACGAATATCAAGGCATTGCTTGCGCTTGGTTACCCGCCGGGCAAACTAAAATGGTATCGTGGTGGAATACAGTCCTGGAAATCACTAGGCCTGACTGTAGTAAAGCCATAATAGTTAAAACCATAAAAGGTAAGTTTTAAATGAGTGGTATGTTGTTGTGAGTGTCAAACAATTACGTCAAGGTTATATGAAGGCTGGTCTGCAGCGTGAATCACTGAATACTGATCCGTTTGTTAGTTTTGCATCATGGTATGAAGAGGTGAATGCTAGCGGTATTCCTGAGCCTAATGCGATGAGTCTTGCTACGGTCGACGAAAACGGGCAGCCCTGGCAGCGAATGGTTTTGCTTAAGTTGTATGATGAGGCTGGCTTTGTTTTTTTTACCAACTACGCCAGCCGTAAAGCTGCACACATTGCTGCAAACAATAAAGTTAGCCTGTTATTTCCCTGGCACCCCTTGGGTCGACAGGTGAAGGTAACCGGTATCGCAAGTAAACTCAGTACTGCTGAATCGTTAAAATATTTCATTACACGTTCACGCGGCAGTCAACTAGGTGCCTGGGCCTCACATCAAAGCGCGGTGATCACTTCACGTTCAATGCTCGATGCAAAAGTTGAGGAAGTAAAACAAAAATTTAAAGACGGGGAAGTGCCCTTGCCATCATTTTGGGGTGGGTATCGTATTGCACCTGCTTCAATCGAGTTTTGGCAAGCCAGAGATAATCGTTTGCACGACAGGTTTATCTACAAGTTGTCTGAACAGCAGATGTGGACGCTGGAGCGGCTAGCTCCATAGCTCCATAGTTGCATAGCTGTAGTACTAACGTCCCTGTTGCCAGCCAATAGAGCAAATTTGGGATTAAATATCGAGATTCTCTCGCTTATTTAGCCGCCTCGAGGGTTGCCCCAGCTAGTGCTGAGGCGGGATTCTATATCTACATACGAGACTTACTCCGTAGCAATATGTAAGGTCTTTTTTGCTGCTAGAATCAAATAAATAGCTACATTTTTCGTGAGTTTGTCCGATAAATAAACAGTAAATAATAGCTTTTCGCTATGGAGCTAGAGACCCATGCGCATTTTGATTGCAGTGACCCTGGTTTGTTTTTTTTCGTTGCCGTCGGCCTTTGTTCAGGCCTCGCAGGATGAAGCAGTTAATACTGAATTGCGACTAGGTGTCTTTCCCAGACGCAGTTCACAGGCCACCCAAAAAATGTTTCGACCACTTGCTGATGAGTTATCTGCAAAACTGGGTGTCCGTGTGGTGCTGGAAACGACCCATGATTTTGCATCATTCTGGGATAATGTGGTTAATCAACGTTATGACATTGTTCACTATAACCAGTATCACTATCTTAAATCACATAAACAATCTGGGTATCGCGTTTTTGCACAAAATGTTGAGTTCAGTCATACCACAATAGCCGGTGCACTTCTTGTACGCCGAGATAGCGATGTTGAATCCGTTGAGGATCTTAAGGGCAAAACGATTGTATTTGGGGGTGGCCGCGGTGCGATGCAGGCGTATATCACTGCAACCTATCTTTTGCGCCAAGCAGGATTGAAACAGGGTGATTATTTTGAACAGTTTGCACTGAACCCTCCCAAAGCCTGTATCGCAGCATATTACCGAAAGGCAGCAGCAGCGGGTGCAGGTGGTTATGTGCTTGAGTTTCCGCACATCAAAAAACAGATAAACACGGATGAAATGAAATATTTGGCTGTGAGCAAGAAAATGGCGCATTTACCCTGGGCAGTAAAAAATACAATATCGGCTGATTTGCAAAAAAATATTCAGACGATAATGGTGGACTTATATAAATCTGAATCAGGTAAAAAAACACTCAAAGCGGCAAAAATCACAAAAATCATGCCGGCAGATGACAAGGACTACAATGTACATAGGGATATTGTTAAAGCGGTTCTTAACGAAGACCTGTAGTCTTTATGTCGACTCCTCATGTAAAATCATCCAACTGGTTTGGACTAAATAGTTTAAGGCAACGTTATCTGTGGACGAGTGTCGTTATTTCGTTCGCGCTTGCGTTAGCATCTTATCTTGGCTGGACCTATGTTGCGAAGATAAGCCGTTTGCAACTCCAGCATGTGGAGCACCGATCCGGGGCCGATGATGCACTCGCCGATCTAATCAGCCAAGCACATACGATAGAAACAAGTCTGCAACGATTTATCACTTTCCCTGACGAGCAACATCGAGGCCGAATGGAACGTTCATTTGCGTTATTCGATTCATCCTTAAGCCGATTACGAGATAACGAGTGGTTGCGCAGCGACCCAGCGCTAAATGATTTATTACTGTCTTTGTATATGGATAAAGTAAAATTATCGGATGAAGCGCAGAGACTGGTTGCGGTTCGCCTTGATGAGACCCGATGGTTTCCTGCGATGGGTATTATGCAGGGAAAAATGTTTGACCATAATGTGCAGTTTGTCGCTGATCTTGACTTCATGATAATGGAGTTCAGTGCTGATATACAAACAAAGGAAACTGCAGAAATTTATAAATTATTAAATGATCTCCGTTATTCATGGTTGATGATGATTTCTGAGTTTAGATTATACATCTCCAATAGTTTTGGCGTGTTTTCAAGTGATCCTGCTAAGGGAATGAAGAATCGTAAGGTCAACGTTGGTTTATATCAGGACAGGATTAATAGTTTGCTTTCTATGCTCGAAGGCTTTCGCAGGGCAGGCAGGATTGACGAGCTAGGGGTGCGATCGATCTCAGATATGAGAAATTCATTTAATGAGTGGAACGTGGGGTACGAACAAGTAGGGGAATCATTGAGCGGAGATTATTGGCGAAGAGATCTTGTTCTGCTAAAAGAAAACATTGAACCTGTGTTGAATCGCATACAACAACGGTTGTCTAATATTAAATTCGAACTGGGTGTGGCATCTGCGAAAAATATTACAGATCTAACGACGTTAGCACGAGGGTTATCTGATTTTGTGATTATGCTAGTTATAATAATCTCGATTATCGGGCTGATAGGTTATTTTGTTTTTCATAAGACCATTTTACAGCCCATTCAAAATTTCGCACTTGCGCTTAAATCTGAGGCGAGCGGTGAGCATGTTGATCCAGCAAAATTCATGGTGTCACATGCAGCAGAGTTTAAAAATCTGGTCTCAGCTTTTCAGGATATGAAACATCAGGTTCAGGCCAGGCAGTCGCATCTGGATCATATGGCGCATCATGATGCGCTGACCCAACTTCCAAATCGCACTTTGTTACGTGACCGACTTGAGCTAGCGATAGCACGTTCTCGTCGTGACGAAAGGATGATTGCGCTCATGTTTCTGGATCTTGATCGGTTTAAAAAAATCAACGATTCATTAGGTCACGATGTAGGTGATGAACTATTGGTTCAGGTATCGAAACGTCTCATTGATTGTACCAGGAGCACTGATACCGTATCCAGGATAGGAGGGGATGAATTTGCTGTCGTGTTGGAAGGTCTGACACATGCCGATCAGGCTGCCGCTATGGCAAGAAAAATACTCGCCACCTTTGACTTGCCTTTTTCCATAGGCAGTCATGAGATTCATAGCTCAACATCGATAGGCATTACGTTAGGTCCAAGTGACGATAACGATGTTGAGTCTTTAATTAAAGATGCGGACATTGCGATGTACCACGCCAAGGATCTTGGGCGAAATAATTTTAAATTTTATTCGGCAGAGATGGCAGCCGAGGTTGCCGAACATATGGTGCTGGAAAATCAGTTGCGCCATGCGCTGGATGACGAAAGTTTTTTTCTATTATATCAGCCAATCGTAGAATTAAAATCTGGCAGTATTGTAGGAACCGAAGCTCTGTTGCGCTGGCAACACCCAGAAAAAGGTGTGCTTGGCCCTGACCAGTTTTTACCGATTCTTGAGGAGTCGGGGTTAATACGGCCGATTACGCAATGGGTACTTTATGAGGCTAGTCGTCAATATAACAAATTTCGCAAAGCAGGCTTTCCAAAGGTAGGGATGTCAGTTAATTTGTCTGCGGTCTTGTTAAAGAGCGATTCGATTCTGGACATGGTTATTAATGTTATCGAACAGACACGAATTGATCCGAACGGTTTAATCATGGAAATTACCGAAGATACTTTGTTGGAAGATATACGAGGCTCAGAGAAAGCACTTAACACACTCAAAGGCATGGGTATCAGAATTGCGCTCGATGATTTTGGCACGGGCCAGTCTTCACTGAGTCACTTGCGTCTGGATGCTATCGATATTGTAAAAATTGACCGTGAATTTGTTCGCGATATTCCTGGCGATCAAAATGACTCTAATTTGGTTGATGCCGTGATCGCTATGGCTCATCGGTTGCACATGAAGGTCGTTGCTGAGGGTGTTGAAACCAGAGAGCAACTCGACTTTCTTCGTTGGCACAAATGTGATGCCATTCAAGGTTATTATTATAGCGAGCCCTGTAGTGGTTCTGATATTCTGGCGTTACTGGGGTCGGGTGATGACATCAGTAAGCCTGATGATACCCAGAATTAAGTCAGTGCTTAATCAGAATCGGGACGGTGGTTCTTTCATTATTGACTATTCATTAAATCGCAATCTGTGAAATAATACTCATATAGAATTAATCAATCTGGATCGGGAGAGCCAAAATGGCAAAAGCAAGCGCAAGACATATACTGGTAAAAACTGAAGAACAATGTGAGGATCTTAAAAAAGAAATCGAGGGCGGCGCTGATTTTGCAGATGTTGCAAAAGAACATTCTGATTGTCCATCAGGTGAACGTGGTGGTGATCTAGGTGAATTTAGTCCAGGACAAATGGTCAAGGAGTTCGACGAAGTTGTTTTCAGTGGTGACTTGAATACCGTGCTCGGCCCTGTCAAAACCCAGTTTGGTTTCCACTTACTGGAAGTGACTGACAGAACTGACTGATAAAACCGGGACTGCCTGATATTCACTACGATTGTTGAGTCTCGGGCAGTTTCAGTTCCCATAAGTGCCGCATTTTCAATGACTAACGCCCATCTCTAAGGTAAGATACGCGCCTTTAGTGTCCTCATATTGGTAATAAGAACGTTATACGATGTTAGAAACCGGTGTTATTCAAGTTCGTCTCAAGGACATGCAAGGGCGTAGTGATGCTCTGAGGGGGTATCTTTGACTACGATACCAAGCGTGAGCTCCTCGATGAGGTCATCAGAGAACTAGAAGATCCCAAAATCTGGGACACGCCTGAACGCGCCCAGGAATTAGGCAGAGAACGTGCCCGCCTCGAAAATATCGTAGAAACCATCATCAATCTTGATCAAGGTCTGGCTGATGCTGCCGATCTTATCGAATTAGCGGTGGAGGAAAATGACGAAGAAACGCTGGATGCGGTTGTTGCTGATTTAAATGTTCAGGAAAAACTGCTGGAGCAGCTTGAGTTTAAGCGTATGTTTTCCGGCGAAATGGATGCCAGTAATGCTTATCTCGATATTCAGTCCGGCTCCGGCGGAACAGAGGCTCAGGATTGGGCTGAAATGCTGCTACGGATGTACTTACGCTGGGGTGAGGCACACGGCTTCAAGGTGGATTTGATTGAGGCCTCGCCAGGCGAAGTGGCGGGTATTAAAGGTGCCACTATACACTTTACCGGTGATTATGCCTTTGGCTGGTTGCGCACTGAAACGGGCGTACACCGTCTGGTGCGAAAGTCGCCCTTTGATTCTGGCAATCGTCGCCATACTTCATTTGCTTCCGTATTTGTTTCCCCAGAGGTGGATGACTCTATTGAGATAGATATCAATCCCTCTGATTTACGTGTTGATACCTATCGGGCAAGTGGTGCAGGTGGGCAGCACGTCAATAAGACTGACTCTGCGGTACGGATTACACATGAACCAACGGGCGTGGTTGTTCAGTGTCAAAATGGTCGTTCGCAACACCAGAACAGAGATCAGGCAATGAAACAATTAAAGGCCAAGCTTTATGAGGTAGAATTACAAAAACGCAACTCGGAATCACAGGCACTGGAAGAAACAAAGTCAGATATTGGTTGGGGCAGTCAGATTCGCTCTTATGTGCTTGATCAATCACGTATTAAGGATTTGCGGACTAACATAGAAAAAACAAATACACAGGCCGTGCTGGATGGCGACCTGGATGACTTTATTGAGGCAAGCCTAAAGAGCGGCCTTTAGATTGATTACTTTGAAATAGTTGGAACAGATATGTCAGACAGCGATAACACTACCCCTGAAGATGAGAATAAACTGATTGCGCAACGTCGTGAGAAGTTAAAGGCGATGCGTGAAGAGGGCGTTGCTTTTCCGAATGATTTTCGCCGCAACGTAGTCTCGGGTGAACTTCATGCTGAATATGGAGAGAAAAGCAAAGAAGAACTTGAAAAGCTGAATGTTCGAGTTAGTGTGGCCGGGCGTATGATGTTGCAGCGTGTTATGGGTAAAAATACTTTTGCTACCGTACAGGATATGTCTGGAAATATTCAATTTCTTGTGAATCGTGAAGCATTACCTAAAGGGTTTTATGACGAGCAATTCAAAAAATGGGATTTAGGTGACATCATCGGTGGTGAAGGTGCCTTGATGAAAACCAACAAGGGTGAATTGTCGGTGAGGATCGATAGTATTCGTCTCTTGACGAAAGCGTTGCGCCCCCTGCCAGAAAAACACAAAGGTCTTAGTGATCAGGAAACTCGTTATCGCCAACGTTATCTTGATCTCATTATGAATGATAATTCGCGTAAAACGTTTCAGTTGCGCTCGCAAATTATTTCGCATATCCGTCAGTTTTTGATCGAGCGTAACTTTCTTGAAGTTGAAACACCGATGATGCAGGTTATTCCTGGCGGTGCGACAGCTCGCCCCTTTACCACGTATCACAATGCGCTGGATATGGATTTGTATTTACGCATTGCCCCCGAGCTTTATCTAAAGCGATTAGTCGTTGGTGGTTTTGAACGAGTCTTCGAGATTAATCGGAATTTCCGGAACGAGGGCTTATCAACGCGACATAATCCCGAGTTTACCATGATCGAATTCTACGAAGCATATGCAAACTATAATGATTTGATGGATATCACCGAAGCGATGCTTCGGTCTATCGCTGAGAATGTAATTGGTAAAACAATAATTCCTTATCAGGGTGATGAGTATGATTTTGGCAAACCGTTTGCGCGTATGACAATAAAAGAATCTATCTTACACTTTAACTCAGATATTAAAGCTGATGAGCTTGATGATATTGCCAAGGCGCGCGCGATTGCAGAGCGGCTTCAGATCCCGTTAAAAGATGGTTATGGTCTTGGTAAGGTACAAATTGAGATATTTGAAAAAACGGTAGAACACCGTTTAATGGATCCAACGTTTATTACTGCTTACCCTACCGAAGTGTCTCCACTAGCGCGTCGTAACGATGACGACCCCTTTGTGACGGATCGCTTTGAATTCTTTGTGGGCGGTCGAGAAATTGCGAACGGATTCTCAGAGTTAAATGACGCAGAAGATCAGGCTGGTCGTTTCAAAGCTCAGGTTGAAGAAAAAGAGGCCGGAGATGATGAGGCGATGTTTTTTGACGAGGATTATATTACAGCTTTAGAGCATGGCATGCCACCAACCGCTGGTGAAGGCATTGGTATTGATCGTCTTGTTATGTTGTTTACCGACTCGCCTTCGATTCGCGATGTGCTTTTGTTCCCGCATATGCGGCCGGAAGGATAAGCTATTTGTTAAGCAGTAAATAAAAAAGGCACATCAAACGATGTGCCTTTTACTTTGTGATTTATTGGTGGTTTAGCCGCAAGTGTAATTCACTTAACCCAGAGCTGCTCTTGTTTCCTGAACAGCTTCTGCATCAAGCATTTCTGATTCCGGTTCGAGTCCAAGTTTGGCAAAGGCAGTTACTGTGCTTAGGTCGATTTGTGCCAATGGGTGTTCAGTGCCCATGTGGCTTTCAATATTGGCAACGATAATAAGATCGACATAATCTGCATCACCGGCGTGTGTTCTGGTGAGGTCTTCGTGCTCAGCAGCAACGGCGATAAGTTCCTCGGAGAAGTTCCATTTTTTAAGGATGGCTTCACCGACTGTGCAGTGTGCTTTTTGAATAATGGAATCCAGCAGTTTTTCATCATCGAGAATTTCGGGTACGTCTTCTGCCATGGTCAGAATAGGTAAAGCGCCGATATCATGCACTAGCCCCGCTAATAGAGCTTGATCTGGTTTTAATTTGGTAAATTGTTTACATAGTGCGTGAGATAGCGCCGCTACCTGGGTGCTATGTTCCCATAGTGCACGCAGACGTTTGTCGGTCGCATCGGAGGTGGCCTGGAACATCTGTTCCATTGCGATACTGGTCACCAGATTTCGGGTCATGTCACCACCCATGCGTGTCACGGCAGCATCGACCGATTCGATTGAGCGAGAAGCGCGGAGCAAAGGGCTATTGGCGACCTGAATCAGCCTCGCTGAGAGTGCGGCATCACTGGTAATAACTTTGGCAACATCACCCATGCCTGCATCTTCATCTTCGAGTGTTTCTCGCACGCGTAGCGCCACTTCTGGCAAAGTAGGCAAGACTAGCTTGTCATTTTCCAGATCAGAAAAAAGTTTATCCAGGAGTTCTTCTTCTAGTTTATTAAACACAATATTCCCCTAATTCCCTGTTACTAACTACCTAATGGATATCGGCATCTTTGTCAGAATAGTTGAGGAAATTCTTACTGTCTAATCCGTTTCTAGTGAGTAGGGTAGAGACTCGAAGCTGAGAGGGGGGCCGTTTACCGAGCCCAGTCTCAGCTCGGTGCTATCAGCGTGGCTGAGGCGAATGACCGCAAGTAAATCGCTGCCTTTTGAGCTAGAGGGTTGTGCCATAACGACTTTGCCTGCTGATTGCCCATCGCCATCCGCCAGGTAGATGTCCTCACCCGGTGTAGGTAGGCCTTCATCGGGGCTATGAAGTCTAAACATGCGTCGTTTAGGTTTGCCCAAATAATGCATTCGCGCGACGATTTCTTGCCCGGGATAACAGCCCTTTTTGAAGTTTACGCCACCTATGAGCTCGAGATTCAGCATTTGGGGGACAAATTCCTCTACGGTTTCTGCTTGAATATTGGGCAATCCGGCTTTTATGTCTAACCAATGCCAGGTCTGGGAGCTTACCGCAGGACATTTTTCGCTGAGTGATTGCCAGAGCGAGGTGGCAATCTCGAGCGGAGCAAGTAAAAGGTAGCGATTTGGGCTAGCAGGAATTTTAGTAATGTATAGTTGCTCAGTACTGGCTAAACCATAGTCTCTATCTGGAAGGGGAATGTCAGTAGTACTCGCCTGGGCGCCTATCAGACCAAGGCAAACCATCTCGTCACTGAGGTCCGTGACTGTGACCTGACTTCTAAGCACAAACATACGCAGCCGCATGAGTGTCTTTTCCAAAATTGCTCGGGGCAGGAGCAAATAGTATTCGTTATCAGCTGAAATGATTAGAAACTGTGCAAGCATCCGGCCCTTAGGGTTGCAATAGGCGCTAATTTGAGTCGATATTGAATTGAGTAGGGTAATATCATTGCTAAATTGCCCCTGCAAAAATGATTGCGCATCCTCACCCGCAACATGGATGATACCAAGATGGTCCAGACTGGCTAAATGACAGCCTGAATCGAGTTGGTTGATCTCTTCACGGGAGCTGTTTGAAAACTCGATTTGTCCCTGTTCATTAAAATTTCCCCCGTGTTGTGAGAGAAAAATTTGCCATTTACTTTGCATGATTACTTTACCGTTTTCAAATGTGGCTTATTGCCAGGTAGGAGTGGATTGTATCGGATTGGACGTATGATGCAATTGCGCTACACTTTGAACCAATGGTAGAAAATCAAAAAAGACCCAAATTTCTCAATCTCTTACGTATACACTTGCCGGTTACAGGGATGAATTCTTTTGCGCATCGAGTGTCCGGCGCGTTGTTGTTTCTGGCTGTGCCACTCTTTATATATTGTTTTAATTTATCGATTCGTGATGCCGCCAGTTTTGAAAAGTTATCGTCATTATTAACTACTCCAATATTCAAGTTAATGTTAACCATGCTTGCTTGGGCTATTGGTCATCACCTATTGGCTGGAATACGTTTTCTTTTGACCGAGCTCGATATTACGACGGCATTAAAATCAGCAAGGATAGCCTGCTGGTTCATTAACATTGCCGGTGTCATTATTTTTCTCTACGTAGGATATCGTATCTGGTTATGAGTTGGCGTGCACAAGGAATGCGAGCCTGGCTATTGCAGCGATTGACTGCGATTTACATGCTGCTCTATGCGATCGGTTTTGTTATTTATTTTGCCGGGCGGACAGTTGTTGATCACGTCAGTTGGCAAGCGCTGTTTATACATCCGGTTGCAAATATCGCAACACTCATTTTCTTTTTCTCTATTTTGTATCATGCCTGGGTAGGTGTGCGTGATATTTTGATCGATTACGTTAAGTGGTCGCCACTTCGTTTTATATTATGGACATTGATAACGGCACTATTAATTGCAATGGGGATATGGGTGACGATGATCTTATATAGTTTGGTTGTTGTATGAATATAGCTAGGCGTAAATTTGATGTGCTTGTTATTGGTGCCGGTGGTGGAGGTCTGCGTTCATCATTACAGCTTTCTCAAGCTGATGCCAAGGTTGCGGTTGTTTCCAAAGTTTTTCCAACACGATCTCACACGGTTGCTGCACAGGGCGGCATGAATGCCGCACTTGCCAATGTCAGCCCGGATAACTGGCACTGGCACATGTTTGATACGGTTAAAGGTAGCGATTATCTTGGTGATCAGGATGCTATTGAATATATGTGTCGCGCTGCTTCGCATTTAGTTTATGAATTAGAGCATCAAGGCGTTCCTTTTTCACGTCTTGATAACGGTAAGATTTATCAACGGCCTTTCGGTGGCCAAAGTCAGAACTTTGGTGGTGAACAGGCTGCACGCACTTGTGCTGCAGCGGATCGGACAGGGCATGCTATTTTGCATAGCCTCTATCAACAAAATATACGAGCAAAAACCCACTTCTTCGATGAATTTTTCGCAATTGATTTGATTCGTGCAGAAGACGGAATGATCCTTGGAGCGCTTGTTTTAGAAATAGAAACAGGCGAGCCGTTAATTATTGAAGCAAAAACGACACTGCTGGCAACGGGCGGTGTTGGTCAATTATTTAGAACTAATACCAACGCAAGAATAAATACCGGCGATGGCCTGGGTATGGCACTGCGCGCAGGTATTCCGTTGGAAGATATGGAGTTCTTTCAGTTTCATCCTACTGGTATTGCTGGAAGAGGGATGTTGATTACCGAAGGTGCCCGAGGTGAGGGTGGTTTTCTGGTAAACAAAGACGGTGAACGCTTTATGGAGCGTTATGCTCCTCACGCAAAAGATTTGGCAAGTCGTGATGTTGTGAGTCGTGCGATTTCGACGGAGGTACGTGATGGTCGTGGCTGTGGTCCCAATGCTGATCATGTGATGCTAAAGCTGGATCACCTTGGCAAGGACGTGCTGGCAAAACGGCTTCCTGGAATATCCTCCATGGTGAATACGTTTCTTGGCATTGACCCAGCAGAGCAGGCGATTCCTGTGTTCCCGACTGCACACTATACGATGGGTGGCATACCGACCAACAAAGTAGGACAAGTGGTTATGCCAATTGAACAAGGTGAAGAGACAGTGCAGGGGCTTTATGCTGTTGGCGAATGTGCCTGTGTTTCAGTGCACGGTGCAAATCGTCTGGGTGGTAATTCCTTGCTCGATATTGTGGTGTTTGGTCGTGCTGCAGGCAATCACATCAATAAATATTTAAAAGATAATCGCTATCACCGCCCACTAGTGGAAGATAGCATTGATACCGCCATGGACAGACTGGCTCGTTGGGATAAAAAAGGTCCTGGTGAAAGCGTGGCAACAATAAAGGGTGAACTACAGGCCACTATGGAAGAATACTGCGGTGTGTTCCGAACCCAGGATGTGCTCGATAAAGGTCTGGAAAAAGTAATGGAGATAGAACGTCGCATGGAAGACGTGCGCTTACAGGACCACACTAAAATATTTAATACTGCAAGAATAGAAGCGCTCGAACTGGAGAACCTTGTCGAGCTGGCGATTGCGACGGTTGCTTCCGCCGCCAAGCGACATGAGAGCCGTGGTGCCCATTCCCGTATCGATTATCCAGATCGAGATGATGCGCATTGGTTAAAACACAGTCTATATTATAAGAAAGACAATCATATTGAATATAAGCCAGTACGGCTCAAGGCTATGACAGTAGACACCTTTCCACCTAAGGAGCGTGTTTACTAAAGTAATGCCGAGATTGGAACGCTAATTGTTTATAGGAACCACTGCCAAAGATAAAGACTATGCTTTTTAAAATACAACGATACAGCCCGGAGACAGACAAGAAACCCTACATGCAAGAGTTTCGTCTCGATGATATTGAGCCGGGCATGATGTTGCGTGATGCGTTGATTAAAATCAAAGAAAGCGATGAAACATTATCGTTTAGACATTCCTGCGGCGAAGGCGTGTGTGGTTCTGATGCGATAAATATTAATGGCTCTAATGGTTTAGGGTGTCTGACACCATTGTCTGAACTGAAAGAACCGATTGAGGTGCGTCCGGTACCTGGTATGCCAATTATTAGGGATCTGGTTGTTGATATGACGCAATTTTTCCATCATTACCGTGCAGTAAAACCCTATCTAATGGTTCATGATCCCATGCCTGAGGTTGAGCTGAAGCAGACTCCTGAAGAACGCGATAAACTAGATGGCTTATACGAATGCATTTTATGTGGCTGTTGTACCACGTCTTGTCCCTCTTTCTGGTGGAACCCTGATAAGTTTAGAGGGCCTGCCGCTTTGTTACAGGCATATCGCTTCCTGGCAGATAGCCGCGACCAGGCGACAGATGAGCGACTTCAAGATTTAGATGGGCCTTATAGGATGTTTCGCTGTCATACGATTATGAATTGCGTAACTGTCTGCCCGAAAGAATTAAACCCAACCAAGGCCATTCATCATATTAAGCAACTGATGATCAAAGAGATGGTGTAGTGCCTAAGTTGTCAAATGAGGAGTCGCCAGCAGACAATGAAGTGTCACGTCTGCGCTGGCAATGTCGCCGAGGCATGTTGGAACTGGATGCCTTGCTGGGTGACTTTGTTGAACTGCATTATGTGCAGCTGGACGCGCATGAAAAAGAGGTGTTCAAAGAAGTGTTAAACTTGCCTGATCAACTCTTGTTTGATTATTTTTTTGGAAACGGAAAGTCAATAGACAAGGATGTAAATAATGTTATCGAACGGATTCGATGCGCCGTTACGCCTGGAGCTTAATGCCTCGAAAATTTTAATACGTTTTCAATTTTTGGTGCATTTGCTGGCCATCATCGCCATTAGTTTTCCTTCGGATGTTCCGCTTGTTATTAAATTTGTTCTCTATGTTTTTGTCGCTATAAGTGCCGTGATGCTGCAACGTAAATACCGGGAGAGCATATCCCGTACAGCGTTATTTATATGGCAGAAAAATTCATTATGGATTGAGTCTAATAATGATAAACAACAAGTTTGGCAGTGTCAGCCAGGTAACCTGGTTACAGCCTGGTTTGTTGTGGTCAGGTTATATAGCGAAAAGAAAAAGCGCTCACTGCTGATTTTTAAAGATCAATGTGATGCGCAATCTTTCAGACGACTTAAGGTTAAATTAAAATATTTTCAGGGTGAGGCGGTGATACCAACAGATGCAAGTTGATGTTTGGGTGGTGTCAGGATCGTATTCGCAGGGGGGATGTTTGTGTTCATTTCAGGATAATCAAGCGTATAGTGCAGGCCGCGACTTTCTTTTCGTTTGAGTGCTGACTGTATGATCAGGTTAGCAGCCACCGCCAGGTTTCGTAGTTCCAACAAATCACTGCTAACTTTAAAGTTTCCGTAGTATTCATTGATTTCGTGCAACAAAAGATTTACCCGGCTTTGTGCTCGCTGCATACGTTTATTGGTACGCACAATACCAACATAGTCCCACATGAACTGGCGTAATTCGTGCCAGTTATGGGTGACCACCACTTCTTCATCGGAATCGGTAACACGTGATTCATCCCACTCTGGTATTTTGACATTAAAAATACGTTCTTCATGTAATGAGTCAATAGCTTCGCTTGCCGACTCGGCAAACACCAGGCATTCGAGCAATGAATTACTCGCCATACGGTTTGCGCCGTGAAGTCCGGTAAAGGCGACTTCTCCAATGGCATACAGTCCAGGGATATCAGTTTTACCCTGCCGGTCGGTCATAACACCCCCGCAGGTATAATGTGCAGCGGGGACGACAGGAATAGCTTCTTTGGTTAAATCAAAACCAAATTCGAGGCAGCGTGTATAGACTGTCGGAAAATGTGTACGGATAAATTTTGCAGGTTTGTGACTGATATCAAGCAGGACATGTTCGCTACCAAGCTGTTTCATTTCATGGTCGATGGCGCGCGCAACAATATCGCGTGGTGCCAGTTCAGCCCGTTCATCGAATTTACTCATAAACGGCGTGCCATCGGGTAGCTTTAGAATGGCGCCTTCCCCTCTTAGTGCTTCCGTGAGTAAAAAGGCCTTTGCTTTAGGATGATACAAACAGGTTGGGTGAAACTGGTTGAATTCCATGTTTGCAACCCGACAGCCTGCGCGCCAGGCCATGGCAATGCCATCACCGGTTGCCGTGTCAGGATTGCTGGTATACAGATAGACCTTGCTAGCACCTCCTGTCGCCAGTACGGTGTGATTGGCATGAAATACGGTAACCGTGTCGCTGACCCGATTGAGCACATACGCTCCAAGGCACCGATTTTCGCTATATCCCAGTTTTCCTGAGGTGATGAGATCGATTGCATTGTGCTGTTCATAAATATGGATATTGGGGTGAGCTTTGGCCTGATTTGCCAGTGTCGTGGTGAGTGCCCGGCCTGTTGCGTCTGCGGCATGGATGATACGTCGATGGCTGTGGCCACCTTCTCGGGTCAGGTGGAAGGGGCTTTTGGGGTGATCGGCGACCTGCCGGGTAAAGGGCACACCTCGCTCGATCAGCCAGTCGATGTTCTGCTTACCGCGTTCAACGACAAACTTCACCACCTCAGGATCACTCAGCCCAGCACCTGCGGTGAGGGTGTCATTGATATGTGAGTCAATGCTGTCGTCATCGTCAATAACCGCCGCGATACCGCCCTGGGCATAAAAACTGCTGCCTTCTTCTAATTTTCCCTTTGAAATCAACGCGATAGTATGATTTTCCGCCATACGTAGGGCTAGACTGAGACCTGCTGCACCGCCTCCAATAAGCAGAATATCGACCTGTATGCGGGTGCTGGACATTTTTCTATTGCCTCAGGTAATGAAATATCAGGGCTAAATCAATGGAATTAATAGGTTTTTAACAAATTATATTCGTTCTACAATAGCCATCTTTGTAGTTTCCCTGGAAGACAAGACTGTTGTTACCAAATTTAACCAAAATTTCCACCACTTTGCGAACTCTATCTCATGTGCTTTGTCATACAAGTATGCCACAGGTTTGGTTGTGCAGGTTGAGATCGAGGGCGTTTACATAGATGAGTGAGCGTCAAAAAGATCAGATTCTTGTTGAACGTGTGCAAGCGGGTGACAAGCGTGCTTTTGACCTTCTGGTGATTAAGTATCAGTCGCGGATTATCAATGTGGTCAATCGATATTTGCGTGATCCTGTTGAGTCGATGGATCTTGCTCAGGAAGCTTTCATTAAGGCGTACCGAGCATTACCGAATTTTCGTGGTGAGAGTGCTTTTTATACCTGGTTATATCGTATTGCGATTAATACGGCCAAGAACTTCCTGGTTGCACAAAGTCGCCGCCCACCTGGCAGTGATATTGAGGCAACGGATGCAGAGCAGTTTGAAGGGCCGTCGGCACTGAAGGAAACCGCAACGCCAGAAAGCATGTTACTTAGAGATGAAATACAAAAAGTCATTTTTTCTGCGATTGAAACTTTACCTGACGATTTGCGGACTGCTATAACACTACGAGAGCTGGAAGACATGAGTTACGAGGAAATTGCCGAGGCAATGGATTGTCCAATAGGAACGGTGCGCTCACGAATATTCAGGGCGCGAGAAGCAATAGACACAAAATTAAAACCATTATTAGGATGATGATGGGTACAGAAATGAGACGCGTTTTTAGGTACCCAGATTGTGGTGCCAAACGAGGTGCAGTATGAATAATGAAATGAAAGAGAGAGTCTCGGCCTTTATCGATGGCGAAGTTCACAATAAAGACATTATGGATGAACTACAACACGACAAAGAAATGCGAGCAACGATGGCCCGCTACAGTCTGATTGGTGATGTACTAAATAATCGTTATACGTCGGGTTCCCACGAGTTGGCTGCTAAAGTCCATGATGCTCTGGATGCCGAGGCAACGCTAGTTACGCCACAGCAGTGGATACAAAAAAACAAATTAATGAAACACGCGGCAGGTCTTGCTATGGCAGCTACTGTCGCGGCAGTCGCTATTATGGTAGTTGGGAATTTCCCACTAACGACGGAGACTGGCCTTTCGGTTGCAGTAGGCCCGATAACAGATAAGCCGATTCGTATGACCTCGGCGGTACAACGAAAGTTAAATGGTTATTTAATTAGTCATACTGAGTACTCGGCGAGTGGCCAAATGAAGGGTATGTTCCCTTACACACGCATCGCCAGTTTTACAGCAGGACAACGTGTTGCTTCGCCAGGTGCAGCTACTGGGTCAGGAGCGTTGCTTGAAGAATAAATGGCTTTACATCTTTAGTGCGTTATTCATGCCCGCCATTGTCGTGGCGGACAGTATCGGCATAGAAGCATGGCTTCAAAAAATGCATCATGCGGCACACATGTCGAATTATGCTGGCAAGTTTATTTATCAACAGGACAGTCAGTTAAGCTTGATGCGCATTATTCATGCTGCAACCAAAGACGGTGAACGTGAGCGATTGATTTCGCTTGACGGTGTTGGGCGCGAAATAATTCGAACCAGAGATGCTGTGACCTGTATTCTGCCGGACAGCAAATCAGTTGTTGTTGAAAAAGGACGACCAGAGCAACTATTCCCTCCTGTTTTTCCGATGAAGATAGCGGCGCTTGAAGCGCACTATCGCTTTTTGCTTGATAGACAGGAACGTGTGGCGGGCCGTATGGCTCAAAAAATCGTGATCTCTCCAAAGGATCGATTTCGATATGGACATAGCCTGTGGGTGGATAGTGAAACAGGATTGTTATTAAAGACTCATTTGGTTGATGAGCAAGGACGATTGCTTGAACAGTTCATGTTTACTGAAATTGAATTTATGGAATCTATTCCTGATTCGATGTTGAAGCCGAGAATTACTGGTGATACCTATACCTGGCATGAGGCAAAACAACCTGATGCCGATATTATTCCCGAGCATGGACATGAAAATGAAGAGTGGATAGTGCAAAGGTTACCTGCTGGCTTTAGTAATGACATGAAACGTCATCACAATATGCCCAACCAAAAAACAGTGAGACATTTAGTGTTTACCGATGGCCTGGCTTCCGTATCTGTATTTATCGAAAAGCACAAGCCAAGCATGCCGAACCTGGTAGGCGGCTCTAGCATGGGTGCTGTGAATGCCTTTGGAAAGTTGATTAAGATTTATCATGTGACAGCTGTGGGTGAAGTCCCACAGGCGACAGTACAAATGATTAGTGAATCGGTTGTTTATAAATAACGATGATCAAGCAAAGCGCCGTTGTAACCCGAACAGAACACGATATTGCTTATGTGAAAACAATTCGTGAATCTACCTGTGGGCAATGTGGTGTACAAAAAGGTTGTGGAACAAGTGTCTTTTCCAAAGTGCTTGGCAATAAGTTCTCTGAACTGACCGTGTTGAATCCTATACATGCTGAAACAGGTGACATGGTTATTCTTGGTTTGCGGGAAAGCGTGTTAATCAACAGTGCATTGTTAATGTATATGTTTCCGTTATTAATGATGTTTGCCGGTGCGGTTGTTGCCATATTGGTTAACGATTGGCTTAATCTCGATCTTGGTCAGCCGTGGATAATTGTATCGAGCTTTAGTTGGCTTTTAGTCGCTTTTTTGTCGATAAAAAAAATAAGCAAGAAACACGTTGGCGACAAGAGATTTCAGCCTGTTATTTTAAGTAAAGCGACGCTATCGGAACAGAGGGCGTCGGGATTTCCTGTAGAAGTAGTTTAATTGGGTGTTAGAAGGGTGTTAGATGCGTCATTATTTTAATAGTATATTTTTTACAGCTAGTGCGGCGATAGTAACGACAATATTATCTTTTTCAATTATGTCGTTAACTCTTGCGACATCATTGCCTAATTTTGTCGAACTGGTTGAAGAAGTAGGGCCTGCCGTTGTCAATATCAGTACAACTCAGAAGGTAACTCGAAAACAAAACCTACCGCCCGGCATGGAGATGCCTGAGCTGCCTGAGAATTCTCCATGGGGAGAGTTGTTTAAAAAATTCTTTGGTGAGGAAGGTGGTGTTCCAGAAGAGTTCAATACACAGTCATTAGGCTCGGGTTTTATTATTGATGCCTCGGGTTACATTATAACTAATAACCATGTGGTGCAGGAAGCAGAAGAAATCATTGTTCGACTCACCGATCGACGTGAATTTAAAGCTGAAGTTATCGGCACTGATGCGCGTAGTGATGTGGCCTTGTTAAAAGTGGATGCAGATAATTTACCCGCGGTCAGGATTGGGAATTCAGACCAGCTAAAGGTCGGAGAGTGGGTGGTAGCGATTGGTTCGCCATTTGGATTTGATAATACAGTTTCAAAAGGGATTGTCAGCCAGATTGGTCGTAACTTGCCGAGTGAAAATTATGTGCCATTTATCCAGACCGATGTGCCAATCAACCCCGGAAATTCAGGTGGACCGTTGTTTAATCTCGATGGTGAAGTGGTTGGTATAAACTCTCAAATTTATAGTCGTACGGGTGGCTTCATGGGCCTGTCCTTCGCGATTCCCGTTAACGTCGCTGTTGATGTTGTTGCACAGTTAAAAGACAAGGGCCGGGTTTCACGCGGCTGGTTGGGCATTCTCATTCAGGACGTAAATAGGGAATTGGCTGAATCCTTCGGCATGAAAAAACCAATGGGTGCGGTTGTTCTGAGAGTTATGGATAACTCGCCGGCATCAAAAGCAAAATTTAAAGTGGGCGATGTTGTCGTTGAGTTTGATGGCAAAACTATTCATAGCTCTTCTGACTTACCGATTGCGGTTGGTTCCACACACGTGGGATCACGTGTGAAAGTGAAAGTTATCCGAGAGGGTAAAGCCAAGACACTGAAGGTGACGATAGCTGAGCTGCCAAGTGAAGAAGAGTTGGCTGAAGTAAAACCTGAAAAGCCATCCAGCATTAATCGCATTGGCGCGGTGATTGAAGATCTTACCAGCGAACAACGAAGTGCACTTGATATTGCGAGTGGCGGCGTTCTGGTAACGAGTTTGAAGAATGGTCCAGCACGGGAAGCCGGGATCAGACCTGGTGATGTGATTCTTAAAATCAATAATAAAGATATAAAGAGTGCAAAAGATTTCCGCCAAATGCTTAAGAAGTTACCTGCGGATAAATCGCTCCCGATTCTCATTCAGCGTCAGTCCGCACCGATCTTTCTGGCGATTAAACTCGGGAAGAAATAGCCATCGAAATGGCCTTGTATGTGCGTGAAGGTTGTCATTTGTGTGAGGCTTTTATTGATGAGCTCACAGCCTACAATGCTAACTGGTTGTCGCAGTTAGTCATCCAGGATGTCGATGATTCAGCTGAGTGGATTAGAGACTACGGAGAGCATGTTCCTGCCCTGGTGATTGATGGCAAGCTGGTCTGTGAATATTTCTTTGATCCAGACAAAGTTTCCGCTTATTCCCGAGACTAAAAGTGCGTTAAAATACGCAAATCTTGACGATAAGGCGCTTGTTAGCGCCTTTTTTCTATTGGGCATCCGAAGAGGCTATTATTTGACCGATCTGCGACACATACGAAATTTCTCCATTATCGCCCATATTGACCATGGTAAATCGACCATTGCTGATCGTTTTATCCAGCAGTGTGGTGGGCTGAGCGAGCGGGAAATGGGTTCGCAGGTGCTTGATTCCATGGATCTCGAACGTGAGCGCGGGATTACCATCAAGGCTCAGAGCGTCACTCTGAACTATACAGCCCCCGATGGGGAGACCTATATGCTCAATTTTATCGATACTCCAGGGCATGTCGATTTTTCTTATGAGGTATCACGTTCCCTGGCCGCGTGTGAAGGTGCTTTGCTGGTCGTGGATGCCTCACAAGGCGTTGAAGCGCAAAGTGTGGCGAATTGTTATACCGCTATTGAGCAGGGATTGGAAGTACTGCCTGTGCTCAACAAGATAGATTTGCCTGCTGCCGATCCGGACAGGGTGATCACTGAAATTGAGGAAATCATTGGCATCGAGGCAAAAGATGCCTGCCTTGTTAGTGCCAAGTCGGGTATCGGCATTGAAGAGTTGCTTACGCAGCTAGTGGAGCATATTCCCGCGCCTGAAGGCGACCCTGAGGCGCCTTTGCAGGCCCTGATTATCGATTCCTGGTTCGACAACTACCTGGGAGTTGTTTCGTTGATTCGCGTCAAACAGGGCACGATGCGAAAGCGACAAAAAATTAAAATGATGTCTGTGGGCCGTAATTGTCAGGTAGATTCTGTGGGTATTTTCACCCCGAAACGTGTTGAAAAGTCTGAGTTGTCGGCGGGTGAAGTGGGCTACCTAATTTCAGGCGTCAAGGAAATCGATGGTGCGCCGGTAGGCGATACTATCACGACGGTAGACAATCCTGCGGAAGAAGCCCTGGCGGGTTTTAAACCGATTAAGCCTCAAGTTTTTGCTGGGCTCTATCCCGTTAGTAGTGACGATTATGAGGACTTTCGGGATGCGTTAGCGAAACTCAAGCTTAACGATGCGGCTTTGTTTTATGAGCCGGAAGTATCGCAGGCTCTGGGATTCGGTTTTCGCTGTGGCTTTCTTGGTATGTTACACATGGAGATTATTCAGGAACGCCTTGAACGGGAATATAACATTAATCTTATTACCACGGCGCCTACGGTAATCTTTGAGCTCGAGACTAATACCGGGGACATTATCCGAATCGATAACCCCGCTGATTTACCTGAACCGACACTGATCAATGAAATTCGTGAGCCTGTTGTGGTGGCAAATATTTTGGTGCCACACGAATATGTAGGCAACGTCATTACGCTCTGTGTTGAAAAACGGGGTGTACAAAAATCATTGCAGTATCTGGGTAATCAAGTTTCACTCAGTTATGAATTACCTATGAATGAGATCGTTCTCGATTTTTTCGATCGTCTTAAATCGACAAGCCGTGGTTACGCATCACTTGATTATGAGTTTCATCATTTTCAGGAAGCAGCTTTGGTTAAACTGGATATATTGATTAATGGCGATACAGTAGATGCGTTGTCAACTATTGTTCATCGTGATCAAGCGCAGGGCAGAGGTAGAGATCTTGCGGATAAAATGAAGGAACTTATTCCTCGGCAAATGTTCGATGTAGCAATACAAGCAGCGATCGGTGCAAAAATCATTGCCAGGACAACCGTAAAGGCGTTACGCAAGAATGTAACCGCAAAATGCTATGGTGGTGATATTTCACGTAAGAAAAAATTACTGGAAAAACAAAAAGCGGGTAAGCGTCGTATGAAGCAAGTTGGGAACGTAGAAATACCGCAGGAAGCATTTCTGGCAGTCTTGAATGTGGGGAGAGAAAAATGAATGTAGATTTCACTGCAATACTTGCAGTATTGTCGTTGGTGACCGGTTCTATCTGGGGTGCCTTTGTTCTTTACAAAAAGACAAAAGATAAATCGTCGGATCAATCGGATGAGGCGACGGCTCAGAAAGCTTCAAAAGATAGCGAGTCCGATGAAAAGGGCAAGGTTCGTACCGAGCCACTATTGGTTGAGTTTTCAAGGTTTCTATTTCCAGTTTTCATGGTTGTATTGGTTGTGCGTGGTTTTATGGTTGAACCTTTCCAGATTCCATCTGGTTCCATGATGTCGACACTTGAGGCGGGCGATTATATCCTGGTAAGTAAATCTTCCTACGGAATTCGTTCACCACTCGGGTATTACAAGCTTATCGATCTTGGTTCGCCTGAAAGTGGTGATGTTATCGTGTTTCGTTATCCGGAAGATCCTTCTATCGATTACATAAAACGTGTAGTAGGTGTGCCGGGTGACAAGATTACGTACAAAGATAAAGTTGTCTACCTAAATGACAAGCCATTCAAAGTACAACCATTAGGACGCTACGCAAAAGATCCTCGTTATATGGAATTACGTGAAGAATTAGGAGAGGTTACGCATAACATACTGAATATTCCCAATGTGAATATGAGTCCACCAGTCGAAATTATCGTTCCTGAAGGGCATTATTTCGTTCTGGGTGATAACCGCGACAATAGCCGAGACAGTCGTTTTTGGGGTTTTGTCCCCGATGAAAACCTCAAAGGGCGTGCATTTATGATATGGATGCACAAAAAAGAGGGTGAATGGCCATCGCAATGGTCCCGAATTGGTACTATTATTGAGTAAGCGCTTGATTTTAAAGCTTTCTGACTTTTTCAAAAGCAGAGTTAGAAAAACGTATATGGCTAATTTTGGAAATCTTTTCGGTAATTGAGGTAGATGCTATGGCTAACATGAAAAAACAAAAGGGAATGACTGCGATCGGCTGGTTGTTTGTCATTATGATTGTTGGAATGTTTTTCATTGTCTTGATCAGAATATTTCCAATGTACAAAGGTAGCTTTGACGTTAGCACGTCACTGGAATCTCTTACCACCGATCCTAAAGCTCAGGGTAAGCCAGCCATTGTGATTCGCAAACTGTTAATGAAGCGTCTGGATATCAATATGGTCAGAGAGGTAAGCGCACAGGATATTACTATCTCCAGAAGTCGTGAAGGTATTACTGTAGAAGTGGACTATGAAGTGAGAAAACCGTTGTTTGGTAATCTTTATTTGTTGATGGCCTATAACAAGTCAGTGCTAATCTCGCAGTAACTAATGTCTGATTATTCCGTTCTTTGTAAACGTCTTGCATACCAATTTAAAGATCCAGATCTACTGGTAACAGCATTAACACACCGCAGTGCCAATAAACAACATTATGAGAGAATGGAGTTTCTTGGCGATGCGATTCTAAACCTTATTATCACCGATGATTTGTACCAGCGTTTTTCTGATGCATCAGAAGGAAAGCTTAGTCGGCTGCGTGCTTCTATGGTTAAGGGTGAAACATTGGCACAGATAGCGAAATTTATCGAGCTGGGTGATTTTTTATACCTTGGTAGTGGAGAGCTTAAAAGTGGTGGATTTAGACGTGACTCTATTCTCGCTGACGTGTTTGAATCAATTATTGGTGCTATCTATCTTGATGGTGGTTATGAACAGGCAAGACAGTTTGTTTTGACGATGTTTAAAGAACGACTCGAGAATATTGATATTACAGTTGATCTGAAAGATCCAAAAACGAGGTTGCAGGAGCTGCTGCAAGCAAAAGGCTGTGATTTACCCATGTATGAAATCTTAAGCACGTCGGGACAGGCACACAATCAAATGTTTGAAGTGAGTTGTAGCGCCTCGTTATCCGAAAAACCTGCCCGGGGTGTCGGTAATAGCCGACGCAAGGCCGAGCAGGAAGCAGCAAAACAAATGCTTGAACAACTCGAACTGGTAAAATGAAAGAAAACTATAAATGTGGCTACATTGCTTTGTTAGGTCGACCCAATGTCGGCAAGTCAACCCTGCTTAATCATTTGATCGGCCAAAAACTTTCGATCACGTCACGCAAGCCACAAACTACTCGTCATCAGATTCTTGGTATCAAAACTGACGATGATGCTCAGTATGTCTTTGTTGACACACCCGGATTACATAAAGGCGGGCGCCAGGCGCTGCATCGTTATTTGAATCGCGCAGCACAAAGTATTATTCAGGATATGAATGTTATTGTTTTCGTTGTCGAGGCAATGCAGTGGAATGAAGAGGATGACATTGTGCTGGCGCATCTCGAACGTAGCCAGTGTCCTGTTGTGTTGGCGGTCAATAAAATTGATCTGGTTAAAGACAAGGAAGACTTACTGCCTTATATAGAAAAAGTATCTTCCAAATTCAATTTTTCCGGCATTATGCCTATTGCAGCAAATAAAAACATTCAGTTAAAAGAACTTCTTGAGCACGTAAAAGATTATTTGCCATATTCAGAGGCGCATTATCCGGATGATCAGATTACGACGCGAAGTTCACGGTTTATTGCGGCGGAAATGATCCGCGAGAAGATCGTAAGATCCTTAGGTGATGAGCTTCCCTATGCAACGACGGTTGAAATTGAGAAATTTGACGATACAGTCAAGTTGTTAACTATTCATGCTCTTATTACAGTAGAGCGCGATAACCAGAAGGCTATCGTTATTGGCAAGGGTGGCGAAAGAATTAAAAAAATAGGAATTCAGGCGCGAAAGGAGTTGCAAACCTTTTTTGAGAAAAAGGTGAATCTAAAAACCTGGGTTAAGGTAAGAAAAGGCTGGTCAGATGACGAACGTGCCTTACAACAGCTGGGTTATATCGATGAGTTCTGATATGAGCTCTGGGCCTGCTGGCAATCGTATGGCCTATTGTATGAATAGCCAGCAGCAGGACAAAGCCTATGTGCTCCACACCCGCGCATATAAAAATACGAGTCTTATTGTTGATGTCATGACGCGTGAGCATGGTCGAATGACGTTGGTAGCGAAGGGTGCAAAACGTCTTAAGTCACCCTTTCAGGGTTTGTTACAACCCTTCATTCCCTTGTTTATTGCATGGGGTGGCCGCAATGAAATGAAAACACTTTATAAGGCCGAAGCGATACCGGGGCCGAACAAATTTGTGGGTGAACTTATTTACACCGGCTTTTACGTCAATGAATTAATTATCTATCTGTTGCACAAACATGAAGCGCATATAGCCTTATTTGATCGCTATCAAAATTGTCTTGATAACTTACAGCAGGGTCGGGATACGGAATTGACGCTTCGATATTTTGAGCTGGCATTACTCAGCGAATTGGGTTATGGGGTAAGTTTAGAATATGATCTTCAGACGGGAGCCCCCGTTTTGCCGGGTAACATGTACGAATACAACATGGAAATGGGCGTGACCACAGTGTCTGGCGATGGTGATACTTCGTTGTGTGTTTCAGGTGATACGCTACTTGCGTTGGCTGCGTCAAATGTAAGTACCGATAAGCAAAAGTCGGAAGCAAAAAAGTTACTACGTAGTATTTTGGAGTATCATCTTGAGGGTCGCCCATTAAAAACGCGCGAGCTGTTTATGAATAAGAAAAAAATATCTTTGTCGCTATAGAGAAATTCAAGAGAAATTCAAGAGAAATTTAGAGTCCATTCTTTTATACTTTACGCATGTCAGAACAATTCAAACAAAAATTACTACTTGGTGTGAATATTGATCATGTTGCCACTATTCGTCAGGCACGAGGCACCCAATATCCTGAACCTTTACATGCGGCATTACTAGCAGAGCAGCATGGCGCCGATGCGATTACATTACATCTGCGTGAAGATCGCCGACATATTCAAGATCGAGACGTGCACATGTTGAAAGATATGCTCAATACACGTATGAACCTGGAAATGGCCATCACTGATGAGATGTTAACGATTGCAAGCAAAATTGCGCCCGAGGATTGCTGCCTTGTACCTGAGTCACGCGAGGAGTTAACAACCGAAGGTGGACTCGATGTGGTAGGGCAACGAGACAAGGTTAAGCACGCCTGTCAGGTGCTTGCTGATGCCGGCGTTCGGGTTTCACTTTTTGTCGATGCAGATCAGGCGCAGATTGAGGCGGCAGCAGAATGTGGTGCACCTGTTATCGAGATTCACACCGGCCATTTTGCAGACCTTGATTCGGCCAAGGAAAAACAGCAGGAATTAACGCGTATTATCAACGCGGTTGAAACGGGGGTGGAAGCCGGGCTTCATGTAAATGCAGGCCATGGGCTGGATTACCATAATGTTACCGCCATCGCCGAGATTGAGGCGGTTCGTGAACTTAATATTGGTCACGCTATTATCGCACGCGCCATTTTTCAGGGCTTGCCAGAGGCGGTTGCTACCATGAAACGGTTGATGTGTGAGGCGCGGTCCTGATTGCAGGCCTGAATCGGTAACTTCGTTATCCAATTTACGGGCCCAATTAGCTGGTCCAATTAGCAGCCAGGGCCTGCTGCCCCTGCTCAAGCAGACGTTCAATTTCTGTTGCCAACAGGGTAAAGTTTTCGGTGATTTGGCCCAGATCTTCGTTTTTAACCACTGATTCCATTTCCTGTGCCACGGCCTTCAATGCAGGTACACCACAGTATGCGGTTGACCCATAGATCTTGTGCGCATGATCCCAGCAACCTTTCAGGTCATTTTCCTTGATAGCGATGTCCAATTTTTGCTTCAGGACGGGCAATTCACTAAGCAGCATTCCGAAAAGTTCCTTGGCAAGTTCTTCATCACCTGCGGCCTGTTCCAGGGCAATTTGGTAGTTGATAACGTCGTTCATATACTTCTTATGTCTTTGTTATTAAATAAATTCTGTTAGAATAATGCATTATCTGAGTCTATAGGTCTAGTCGTGAGTTCGTACCCAACCATTGAGAGTTTTGTCGGTAATACGCCTCTTGTGCGTTTGCAGCGCCTGCCTGGTGAGACGACAAATCAAATTCTGGTGAAGCTGGAAGGCAATAATCCTGCTGGTTCTGTTAAAGATCGTCCGGCGTTAAGCATGATTACTCGTGCGGAAGAGCGAGACGAAATTCATCCTGGTGATACCCTGATTGAAGCAACCAGTGGTAACACCGGTATTGCACTGGCGATGGCCGCAGCGATCAAGGGATATAAGATGATCCTGATCATGCCGGAAAATATGAGTGATGAGCGCCGTGCAGTGATGCATGCCTTTGGCGCTGAACTGATCTCGGTCTCGAAAGAAGCCAGCATGGAAGGCGCTCGTGATCTGGCTAAACAAATGGAAGCTGGGGGTAAAGGCAAAGTGCTGGATCAGTTTTCCAATCCAGACAACCCAGCTGCGCATTATCAAACGACTGGACCGGAGATTTGGCGAGATACACATGGAGAAATTACCCATTTTGTCAGCGCCATGGGTACAACCGGTACGATCATGGGCACGGGCCAATACCTGAAAGAGCAAAATAGTGATATCCAGATTGTGGGCATCCAACCGGTCGAAGGCGCAAGGATTCCCGGTATTCGTCGTTGGCCAAAAGAATATTTGCCCTCAATTTTTGATGCGGCCAAAGTTGATCTGACCATGGATGTGTCGCAAGAAGATGCAGAAAGGGTTACCCGTGATCTGGCTCGACGTGAAGGACTCTTTTGCGGGATCTCATCAGGTGGTGCGGTCGCGGCTGCGTTGGCGTTATCTCTAACGGTGGAAAATGCAGTTATTGTCGCGATAATTTGTGATCGTGGTGATCGCTATTTATCGACAGACGTTTTTCCTGTTAGTTAATAATAATTCATCACATGGCAGTAAAATTCTATGGCTCGTCGTAAACGCCAATTGTCGAAAGAACCTTTTCCGGCGCATGTTACCGATCTCACTCATGAAGGGAAGGGGGTTGCTCACATTGATGGTAAAACAGTATTTATCAGCCAGGCGCTACCGGGTGAAGATGTTGAGTTTATCTATACTAAAAAAAATCGTCAGTATGATCAGGGTAGATTACATCAGGTCATTAAGGCTACTGAACAACGCATCGCTCCTGGCTGTGAACATTTTTATTTGTGTGGTGGTTGCAGCCTTCAGCATGTCTCCAGTGACTTCCAGATAGAATTGAAACAAAAGATATTAATCGACAATTTAAAACGAATCGGACATGTTGAGGCTGAATCAATCAGACCACCTTTAACAGGTCCACAATGGGGTTACCGTCGTAAAGCACGTTTAGGCGTTAAGTATGTAGAGAAAAAAGAGAAGGTACTTATTGGTTTTAGAGAGAAGGGCTCAAGCCTTCTCGCTGACTTACAGATATGTGAAGTGTTGCACCCGTCTGTCGGTAAACGTTTACCAGAACTTTCTGCGTTAATCCGATCACTAAGTTGTTTTCGTGCCATACCTCAGATTGAAGTTGCAGTAGGTGACAGCACAACAGCGTTAGTTTTTCGTCATTTAGAGCTGTTGACAGACGATGATCGGGAAAAGCTTATAACATTCGCAGAAAAACACCATGTCGATATTTATTTACAGTCAGCGGGACCAGATTCGATCATACCCTTGTCGCCAGCGTCTCCTGAGCTGTTTTATACGCTGAGTGATTACGATGTTCGGTTCGATTTTTTGCCTGCTGATTTCGTTCAGGTTAATGCGGATATAAATAATAAGATAATACCACTCGTCATTGAAGCGTTGCAGTGTCATAAAGAGATGCATGTTCTTGAGCTATTTTGTGGGCTTGGGAATTTTACCTTGCCTATCGCAAAACAGGTCGCAACAGTAACGGCAGTTGAAGGTGAGACCAGTCTGATAGCGCGTGCTAAACAGAATGCCGAAAAAAATCACATCCACAATGTTTCTTATCATGTGGCGAATTTAATGGGTGATGTTGCTGCGCTGACATGGTGGAACGCGCAAACCTATGATTGTGTCTTTATGGACCCGCCTCGTAGTGGTGCAGAGGAAGTGCTTCCTCTAATAGCGAAGAAACAAATCCCCAGGATTGTTTATGTGTCCTGTAATCCGGCCACGTTGGCGAGAGATGCAGGGATACTGGTGAATGAGTATGGGTACAAATTACTAAATGCCGGAGTGATGGATATGTTCCCCCACACCGCGCACGTGGAATCCATTGCCGTGTTTGAAAAGGGTTAGCCATGCCAGTCGAGATAGAGCGGAAGTATTTGTTGCGAAATGATGACTGGAAGCTTTTAGCTGATTCGGGCACGAAATACGTGCAAGGTTATATGGTAGGGTCAAAACTCGCGTCAGTAAGAGTAAGATTAGAGGGGGATAAGTCCTTTCTAAACATTAAAAGTGCGACGCTTGATATTCAACGACAGGAATATGAATATCAAATCCCTGTTGAAGAGGCGACTGAGATGCTAGACAACTTATGTGAAAAACCATTTGTGGAGAAAACACGCTATATTGTTATGCATCAAGACCTTAAATGGGAGATTGACGTTTTTGAAGGAATGAACAAAGGTCTGATTGTCGCGGAGGTCGAGCTGGAAACTGAAGATCAGAAAATTGAATTACCATCATGGTGTGGGCAGGAAGTATCCGAGGATGCTCGTTACTATAACGTGAACCTGGGTAAGCAGCCTTTTTTGGAGTGGTAGCCTGATGCCTGCGGTAAAGTGGGACGCACTGAATAGGAATATATAATCAAACAAATGCTAATCCATATTGATTTGAGTACACAGGCCCTGATTCTCAAGCAGGCGGGTGAGTGTGTTTTCGAAACGAAAATTGCAAGTGCGCGAAACGGGGTGGGTGAATTAACAGGTAGTGAGCAAACACCACGTGGTTGGCATATTATCCGGGCAAAAATTGGTGAGGGCCTGGTTGAAAATACGGTCTTTAAAGGCCGACGGATTACCGGTGAGGTGTTTTCTGAAGCGCTGCGTTCACAGTTCCCTGAACGGGACTGGATATTAACCAGAATTATGTGGCTAAGTGGACTTGAGCCTGGATTTAACAGGTTAGGAAATGTCGATACAATGAGACGCTATATATACATTCATGGTTGCCCTGACAGTGATCCTATGGGTGAATACAGTTCGCACGGATGTATTAAAATGCGTAATTCAGATGTGATTCAATTATTTGGATTGGTAGACGTAGGTACAAAAGTATTAATTACAGAGTAAAGTCATGACACTAGGCCCCGTCATGCTCGATGTTGATAGCATCGAGCTAAATCAAGAAGATAAAGAACTGTTGGCGCATCCATCCGTCGGCGGGGTGATTCTATTTTCACGAAACTATGAAAGTGTCTCGCAACTTGAAGCGCTTGTGCGGCAAATTCATGATGCAAGGGATAATAATTTACTGATAGCGGTCGATCATGAAGGTGGTCGTGTCCAGCGATTTCTGGAAGGCTTTACGCGCTTGCCAGCAGTACGCTGCCTTGGCGAGCTCTACGATCATAATAAAAAATCGGCAAAACAACTCGCAAAGGATATGGCGTGGTTGATGGCAGTAGAGCTTCGAAGTCTTGGTCTGGATTTTAGTTTTGCGCCAGTCGTTGATCTGGATTATAAACGTTGCAGTGTTATCGGTGATCGTGCCTTTCATTCCGATCCGCAAACTGTTTATGAGTTGGCGTATGCATATTGCCAGGGTATGGATGAAGCAGGTATGGCAAGTGTTGCCAAGCACTATCCTGGTCATGGCTCAGTAAAAGAAGATTCTCATGTTGAGCTTCCTGTTGATGAACGTGAGTTTGATGATATATATAAACATGATATCCATCCGTTTAGATTATTAATACAAGATAATCTCGCAGCTATCATGCCTGCACATGTTATATATAGTAAAGTCGATAAATGCCCCGCAGGTTTTTCATCCTACTGGCTGAAAACCATCCTTAGAAGCAAGCTCAAATTTAATGGTGTGATATTTAGTGACGATCTAAATATGCATGGCGCCAGTATTGCAGGTGAACATTATTCAGATCGCGCAGATGCTGCGCTGCAAGCGGGTTGTGATATGGTTTTGGTTTGCAATAATCGGCCGGCAGCGATCGAAGTGGTGGAATCTATTAGCGGGCATATTGATCCGGTGAGCGTCGCCAGACTGGCAAGAATGCATGGTCGGCACGAGATAACCCGCCAGGCACTAAGGAGAATGCAACGTTGGCAGAAAGTATCGGCTGAGATGCAAAAATATCTTGATAATCCTAATTTGGAGCTAAATATATAGAGGCGGTTATGTTGGAGTGGCTAGATACATACATTAAAGAATATGCAGATGGATATGCGTGGGTGGTCCATGTTTTTATTATCGTTTTTGCAACCTTGCTGATTGATTTTATTATCAAAGGGTTGTTGCGGTTTATTCATATTAAATTATCAAAGACCGCCACATTATGGGACGATGTGCTGGTTCATGCTATTCGATCACCAATAAGTGTATTTATTTGGGTGATGGGTGGCACATTCATTCTGGCTATTCTAAATGTTGAAAAAATTGCTACGTTTAGAGAGTTGGGTCTCGTTGTTGTTATAGCCTGGGCTCTCGTTCGCTTTATTAAGCAGGTTGAAGAAAAAATTCTCAAAGATAGCGATAGCCTTGGTGAGAAAATCGATCGAACTACAGCTGATGCGATTGCTCAATTATTAAGGTTGTCAGTTGTAATTACCGGAATCCTGGTTGGCCTGCAAACGATTGGCGTCAATATTTCTGCAATTCTTGCCTTTGGTGGAATTGGTGGGATTGCGATTGGTTTTGCGGCTAAAGATTTGCTGTCTAATTTTTTTGGTGGGTTGATGATCTATCTTGATCGTCCTTTCGCGGTTGGTGACTGGGTTCGTTCACCTGATCGGAATATTGAAGGAACTGTTGAAAAAATTGGCTGGCGATTGACGATAATACGCACTTTTGACAAGCGGCCTTTATATATACCCAATTCAGTGTTTGCGACTATATCAGTTGAAAACCCATCACGAATGTCTCACCGTCGCATCTATGAAACGATCGGGGTACGATATGATGATGTTGCTATGCTTGAAACGATCATTGAAGAAGTAAAGGATATGTTGTGCAAACACCCGGATATTGAAAAGAATCAGACCATGATTGTAAATTTTAATTCATTCGCGCCATCTTCACTCGATTTCTTTGTTTATACTTTTACGAAAACCACGGACTGGATTGAGTTTCACAAGATTAAGCAAGATGTGTTATTTAAAATAAACGATATCATTAGTAAGAATAATGCGGAAATTGCTTTTCCAACCTCGACGGTGCATTTGCCGGATGCAACATTAGCTGTTTCTAATAAGTAGATAAGGTTGATCGATAAATTGAGTTGTAGGTGTTAACTCATTTATAATGACGTACTCACAACATTTAAAGTGATTTTTTATGCCCGATAAACTCATGATTGTCATGGTCAACACTGACCCAAGTAATCCATCAGAAATGGGAGCGCCATTCTTTCAAGCGACTGTCGCAGCGGCAATGGATTATGAAGTTGAAGTTATTATTACAGGGCGCGCAGGCGAGCTTGCTAAAAAAGGCTTTGCAGAAAAAATCCATGCCGTTGAAGGAAATTCAAAGACTATTTATGATTTTATCAAAGAGGCGCATGATGCAGGTGCCGTTTTTAAAGTATGTACGCCAACATTAGAATTATGGGGTGACGATTTGATCCCCGAAATTAGCGAGACTGTTGGCGCTGCATACATGATCAGCGAAGCCATGAGTGGTAACGTTGTAACATTTACATATTAGGTTTGGAATGATGGACGCAAATGAGGCGCAACGTGTTTTTGATAATGCTGACTGTATATTTAGTGATGCAGAGGTTCAGCAAGCCATTGCCCGGACAGCGGAAGAGATAACGAATAAGCTCGCAGGAAAAGACCCGCTGGTTTTTTGTGTTATGACGGGAGGCATTATTCCTGCGGGCCATCTGTTAACCAGACTCAATTTTCCGTTACAAATTGATTATATACACGCTACTCGCTATCAGGGTGGCACCAAGGGTGGAAACCTCACCTGGTTGGTCAGACCAAGCATTCCGATGAAGGGACGCACGGTTCTGGTAATTGATGATATTTATGATGAAGGTGTTACCTTAAGTGAGATAGCAGAATATTGTTCTGCAGAAGGGGCAGAGTCAATTTATACCGCCGTGCTCATCAATAAGTTTCATGATCGCAAGCACGGTGACAAGCCGGATTTTGTCAGCATGGAAACAGAAGATCGTTATTTGTTTGGATATGGCATGGATTACCATGGTTACTTGCGCAACGTGCCAGGTATTTACGCAATAAAGGACAACAAATGACAAGCATTGCTATTATAGGTGGAACGGGTCTTACTAAACTTGCTGACTTATCAATTGTCCGACGAGAAGTTCATGTTAGTAAATATGGTGAACCATCAGCGCCTTTAGTGAGAGGCACTCTGGATGGCGTTGAGATTCTCTTTTTACCCAGGCACGGAGCGGGACATACTATTCCGCCTCATAAAGTTAATTATCGAGCGAATATATCGGTTCTTCACGGAGCAGGGATTAAAAAGGTTTTAGCGATCAATGCGGTAGGTGGTATAGCTGATAACATGAATCCACAGACTATTGTCGTTCCGGATCAGATCATTGATTATACCTGGTCGCGTGCGCACACTTTTTTTGATGAAGGTCTGGACGAAGTAACCCATATCGACTTTACCCAACCGTATTGCGAAGAACTACGCCAGGAAATTATTCAAGCTGCAAGCAAAAGCAAAATAGATACAATTAATACTGCGACCTATGCAGCTACGCAGGGACCAAGACTAGAGACATCAGCAGAAGTTAATAAGCTTGAGAATGATGGTTGTCATATTGTTGGGATGACGGGTATGCCTGAAGCAGCATTGGCGAGTGAGCTTGGTATGTGTTACGCGAGTATTGCCGTGGTAGCGAACAAGGCTGCTGGACGTGGTGATGGTGAAATCACCATGAGCGCGATTGAGGGCAACATAAAAGATGGCATGGGAAAGGCAAGAGCAATTATTGAAAAATTGATGCAGTCGGTAACATAGACCGCAATAGAGTATAATTCGCGGCCTACAAAACCGCTAAACTATTTTCAGTTTAGTTCGACGTCACATCTTTTCCCTTGTACGGCCATGCCAACATCACAATACCAATAACCGGGTGATCAATGTAGTGCACTTCCTTGCTGCGCATCTTTCGTGTTTGTTGTAACTGATAGGTAACAATAACAGGTTCGGCAGGTTTTTCTATGTCATCGCTATCCGGGTCAACAATCACCACTGGTGACCTGGGTCTCAGCGGAAGACCTGTTTTATATGTCAGATTATAATTGGCATGCAGGTAACGAGATAAAACAATTTTCAGATAACCATCCAGTACAGCCTTTGATTGTGTGCTTGTAACGCTAGGCGCAGGCAAATTGACTGCAGGCATATCCGGGTCAGTCGCTGCAGGTGATTCCGGTGCTTTTCGCGTAATAATATATTCTTTGTGCAAATGAATCGGCAATGTAGTCTCAGCCGACATACCGGGCTGTCTCCAGGCAGTGTGCATTATAATCCGATACTGCTCATTATCTTTGAGAAGTTTTGCCTCTTCAGTTAGGCGATAGCTTTTTCTAGGCAGCCGCTTAAAGGTATGTCTGGGTTTATATTCTTTGGGCATGGGGCCAGGATAGGGTTTGCCAAGTCGCACAAATTTTTCAGGCACCTCAATCGAGAAATTGTTTTTCCATGCTTCAGAGTTTCTAGCTTCTTCATTGAGTGATTCGAAGATAATGATTTCGAAGTCATAATACCTGACATTTTCTGCCGCGGCAGAGAAAGTGATATTGCTAAAAAGGCCAAAACCAAGCAGGCCAAATTTAAGCATATTGGAACTAATAATTCTTGTTTTCATGTCAGCTATGATATTGTAAATGGTTGATGGTTTATGTCGTCTATTTCCGATTTTAGCCATTTTATACCGAGTTACTGGTAATAGGCAAAGCATGTCTATGCTTGCGTTTTACCCATTAGTTGCGCAAGTAGTGCTTTCAGGAAATCTAGCCTTTTTTGCTCATTTTCCGACTGATAATTAATCTTAAGTTTACTGTTGCCATCCAAACGGTATATATGGCTTTGAGTCTGGATGAGCTCAATGATAATTCCAGTGTCGATATCGGGTGATTCATCAAATAGGACATAACCACCACGATCACTTAGATCGATCTTTATAATACCAGCCTGCTTGGCTGTGGCCCGGACTGAGGCAATCTCAAACAGATTTTTGATCGGTTGTGGCAATAACCCGAAACGGTCAATCATCTCAACCTGTAATTCTGACAGAGAGGGTTCGTTGTCAGCACTAGCAATACGTTTATACAAAATTAAACGCTCATGCACATCAGGTAGGTAATCCTCGGGAATCAGCGCAGGGATGTGGAGTTCAATTTCCACATCTTTTTCCGGCTCGCTTATATTGAATTCCTTTCCTTGCTTGAGTGATTTGACGGCCCGCTCTAACAGCTCGGTATACATGGAGTAGCCGATTTCATGCATTTGCCCGCTCTGATCATCACCAAGTAATTCACCCGCACCGCGTATTTCAAGATCGTGGGTCGCCAAAGTGAACCCGGTGCCCAGCGTTTCGATTGACTCGATTGCTTCAAGACGCTTTTGAGCATCATTGGTCATAATTTTTTTATCGGGAACAATCAGGTACGCGTACGCCCTGTGATGAGAGCGACCAACGCGGCCGCGTAATTGATATAATTGTGCCAGGCCAAAGCGATCTGCGCGGTTGATGACAATGGTGTTTGCATTCGGAATATCGATGCCAGTTTCAATAATGGTAGTGCAGACCAAAATATTGAATCGCTGGTGATAGAAGTCTGACATCACATGCTCAAGATCTCTTTCCCGCATTTGGCCATGAGCGAAGCGAATTCTTACATCAGGCATAAGCGTTGATAATTTCGCAACCTGCTTTTCTATACTTTCTACTTCGTTATGAACGTAAAATATTTGCCCGCCACGTTTCAATTCTCGGGTAAAGGCTTCTTTAATTAAATGATCGTTCCATTGCGAAATAAAGGTTTTAATCGCCAGACGTTTTGCCGGTGGTGTCGATATGATGGATAAGTCTCGCATACCGGCCATCGACATGTTGAGTGTCCTGGGTATGGGAGTCGCTGTTAGTGTAAGAATATCGACTTCCGAGCGCAGCGTTTTGAAGGTTTCTTTTTGACGCACACCAAAGCGGTGTTCTTCATCGATAACAACTAGCCCCAGTGACTGATATTTTATTTCTTTTTGTAGTAGTTTATGTGTACCGATAACAATATCGATTGTGCCTGCTGCTAATCCTTTGATGACATTGTCCTGATCCTTTTTGGAACGAAAACGGGATAGTGAGTCTACCTTTACTGGCCATTCTGAAAACCGGTCACTAAATGTCTGGTGATGTTGCTGTGTTAATAAGGTGGTCGGCGCCAAAATGGCAACTTGTTTTCCTGCCATAACCGCTATAAAGGCGGCGCGCATGGCGACTTCCGTTTTGCCAAAGCCAACGTCACCACATATTAAATGATCCATAGGCTTAGCTGCGGTCATGTCACGAATGACACTGTCGATAGCTGTTTGTTGATCCGGCGTCTCTTCAAAGGGAAACTCGGAGGCAAAGGCGCGATACTGGACTTCATCGATCTTATAGGAATAGCCTTGCTTAGCTTCACGTCTGGCGTATATTTCCAGTAACTCTGCAGCCACATCACGAATGCGCTCCTGGGCTTTCTTTCTTGCGCGTTCCCACTGACCGCTTCCTAGTTTGTGGAGTGGGGCCGTTTCAGGTGATGCGCCTGTGTAACGGCTAATAAGATGCAGAGATGAGACGGGCACATATAGTTTATCTTTGTCAGCGTATTCGAGCGTCAGAAATTCTGCGGTCAAATCGCCAGTTGAAATAGTTTGCAAACCCAAAAAACGTCCAACACCATATTCTTCGTGAACAACAGGTGCACCAATAGTCACTTCGGCAAGACTCTTGAATATATTCTCGGTATCGCGTTGTTGACTACTGCGCCGTCTTCTCTGGAATACCTGTTGGCCAAATAATTGTGTTTCAGCAATAACGTGTAGTTCGGGGTTGTGTAGCGATAAACCCTGTTCTAACGGGGAAACGGTGATCCCTAATTTATTGTCTGCGGCGAGAAAGGCCTGCCATGAATCAAATTGCATTGGCGTGATCTGATTGTCGCGCAGTAGACCTAGTAATGTTTCACGTCTGCCAGTCGATTCTGCCGCAAGCAGGATGCGGGCATTCGAGGACGTTATAAAATCTTTAAGTTGTTCGGTTGGTGATGGCGCGCGTGCATTGATCAATAGTTGTGGCGGCGCTGCAGTGTCAAAATTGATGGCATCAGTAGATTCAATCTCATGGCGTTGCCATTGGATTTGTGGGAAAGATTTTAGAGCATGATCAAATGTTGCCTGATCAATAAATAATTGATCAGGCTCAAGAATCGGTCGTTCAATATCATGCCGTGCCGATTCAAAACGCTCATTTGTTTCCTGGTAAAAGTCAGTTGCTTGTTGTTGTATATCGTGCTCATACAATATAAGGGTGTTTTCGGGTAAGTAATTAAACAGACTCTGCGTTTTTTCAAAAAACAGAGGAATATAATATTCAATGCCTGACGGTGCACGGCCATCCGATACTTCCCGATATACAACAGAACGTTGGGGATCGCCTTCGAACTTGACGCGATACGATTGCCTGAAATGCTTAATGCCTTGCTCGTCAAGTGGAAACTCACGCGCAGGCAACATACGAAGCTGTTCAACGATCTCAATAGTGCGCTGGCTTTCAGGATCAAAAGTGCGAATGCTCTCGACTTCATCGTCAAACAATTCTATTCGATAAGGTTTATTGCTACCCATTGGGAATAGATCAATCAAACTACCTCTAATCGCAAACTCCCCATGCTCCATCACTGTTGCTACATTTTCATAACCTGTGCTGGTCAGTTGCTTACGAAAATTATCCTGATTAAGTGATTGCCCTTTATTAATTAGAAAACTTCGTTGTTGGATATATTCGCAGGGTGCAAGTCTGTACAGCAAGGTCTGGATAGGGACAACCAGCAAGCCGTGTTTGGTTTGCGGTAATTTGTAGAGTGTCTCCAGCCGTTCCGAGATAATGTCCTGATGGGGAGAGAACACATCATAAGGAAGCGTTTCCCAGTCTGGAAAATTCAATATCTGATAAGGGGAATCCTTACAGTAAAAATGAATTTGTTCGTTAAGCTGCTGTGCGTTAATTGAGCTGGTGGTAATAATAAGCACCAGACCTTCGTGTTGCTCTATCAGTTGTTGAGTTGCCAGACCCAGGGCACTACCGTAGAGTTTTCCCCATTGCTGAATTTCACCCGGTTTTTTTTCATAATCGGGGTGAAAAATTGATCCTGCTTTGGTATTCATGGCGGGGTATTCATTTCTGAGAATTCATTACTGGTAAAATGGTGCCTGGCTAAGTGCGTTAACAATGCTTTTTGAGTCTGCTCGGACGGGTTTCATTAAAAGGGAAGCCGTGGGCGCTATTCTAACTGCACTCTCACAACATTGGTATATTGATTTGCAGGTAAATGACGGACATAAAAAAGCGCAGACTGGATAATCCAGCCTGCGCCTTTGTATTGCGTATTAAAATATATTAGAAGTGAACGTATAGCTGTGCATAAGTGCCCGAGAAATCGAGTTCGCCGTAGGACTGATCGATATCATCCAGTGTGATATTGATACTTTTTATGCCAGCTTCGACACCAAATACAAAAGCTGAGTCATAACGGACATAGGCATGATATTCAGTGATTTCACTGCCACTGAAGCCAATATACGAGGCGTTTGCACCAATCATTAAACCGGTTAGGGGTAAGGATACATCAACACCGGCATAGAGCATGGGGATGGTGACATCAAAGTTCGCTGTATCTGTTTCGCCTGGCGTTGATACATCAGATACTATGATTTGACCGTCCAGAATTTTAGCATTTATACCTATATCTAGACCTACTACGTTGTCCAGAAGATCCCAATACAGAGTAACATCCGTCATGTCCATTTCAAGGCTACTGGTGACATCAGCAGATAGATTGGCTCCACCGTACGTCACGGTCGCTAAACCTGTTCCACTGGTTTCTATTGAAGTACGAAAGAGCTTCACATTGGGGATAAGGGGTACAGGGTGATCAATGATAACAAAAAGGGTACTACTGTCATCATCTGCCCAGTTTAAATAATTTCCACTACCTGGGTTTTCTAGATTGATGGTGTCGTTTATGTTTGTGGACTGATAACGAATCGAACCACTCACGTCCCAATCCCAAATACCGCCACCGGCCCAGACTCCGATTGTGTCAGCATTACTTAATGAGCTAAATGTCATAGTGATGATAAAAATAGGGGCTAATAAAAGTTTCTTCATTGTGCTCTTCCTTGCTGGTTTTATAAATTAAGTATTTAACACTTTGCTTTAAAAGCAAGTTTTATATAATTATTTGTTATCGTAAATTGCGTAGTAACCTTTAGTAACACGCGCCAAAAAATTGAACCGTTCCACTTAAATGTCTACAGGCTGCATGCTTTGTGCCATTTATGATCATGATCACACTTATTATTTGTGTACAAAGGTTACAAATTAATCATAAATCGCCATAGCCATTATTTAATATAAGCTTGTTGGGGTGATCGTCGTCACAAATGTAGTGTGAACTGCGTCATGTTTTTATCTCGAAGCTGCCTTTACGCCGTAAGTTGTTGTTCACAAAAGTGTCAATTATCAGGCGCTACATATTTAAGTGCTTGAAATACCTGCCGTTATGCATTTTAGGAATAACATAAAGGTCCTAATAATGCGTTTAATCATATTGCTGTCTTTATTTCTAGGGTTTGCCTCTACTGGCTTTGCTGAAGAGCTGCATCTTGTAGTTAATGGCAAGGCGATACATTTCGGTGATGGTGATTATAACGAGGAAAACTGGGGACTCGGTGTAGAGTATACGTTTAAGCCACAAAATGACTGGATCAAATTTGTCAGTGCAGGCTATTTCAAAGACAGCAGCTACAACACATCAACACATGCTGGCGGTGGAATCAAACGTCGTTACCGTCTCGATAATGATGCGGATGGGTGGTTTGTCGATCTTGGTGCAACAGCGTTCTTAATGACTCGCAAAGACTATCAAGACAATAAACCTTTCTTTGGTGCCTTGCCCTTTATGACAGTTGGTAATGGCCCTGTCGCGCTTAATATTACCTACGTCCCATCGGTGTCACCAAAGCACGAAGCCCTGGTGTATTTTCAGGCAGTGATTCGTCTTGCTACTTTTGATTAGATAATTAGCGACTAAAAATCAATCAAAAAGTAGGTGAGTATTTTCTGAGAAGCTCAACTCTTTTTTCATATGCCGTCCTGGCTATTTTTATATCATCCAGAAAGTAGGGAAGTTCATTTAACGTTAAAGCCTGAGGTCCATCCACCAGTGCCTGAGTGGGTTCCGGATGAAAATCAACCAACACCATATTGGCCCCCGCGATCACACCCTGTGCAGTGACATGCATAATATCCAGTATGCCGTCAGGATCAGAATCCCTTGTCCCGACTGAGTGGGATGGATCGATACAGACGGGCATGCGCGTTAGCCGTTTCAGAACCGGAACCTGCGCAAAATCGATGAAGTTGCGATGGGGATCGCCCATGTTTGTTTTCATGCCGCGAAGCCCAAAAATAATTTTGGTATTTCCTTCGCTGGCAAGATATTCAGCTGCGTTAATAGATTCTTCTAAAGTGATGCCAAAGCCACGCTTCAGCAGGACAGGAAACTGTTGTTGACGGCCAGCGGCTTTGAGTAATTCAAAATTTTGAGTGTTGCGTGTTCCAATTTGTAACATGACACCAGTAGGGTTGCCAGTTTGATTCAGCGCCTCCTGAATTTCGCGGATGTGACTGTCATGCATTATTTCCATCGTGACAACCTTGATGCCATATTTGCCCGCCATTTCAAAAACAGAGGGTAGACAACTGGCGCCGTGCCCTTGAAACGAATAGGGATTGGTACGGGGTTTATAGGCGCCCATGCGAGCGCAGACCTGGCCGTGCTGCTGTAGAGCTTTCATCATTTGTTCAACATGTTCTGTCGTGCTAACTGCGCAGAGCCCCGCGACCACATGAAGATTGTCCTGGCCAAAATGCACGCCGTTGTATTCGAACGATGTTGCTCGATGTTCGTCACTGTGTCGACCGAGGATACGGTATTCATCTGATATCCTGACCACTCGTTCTACCCCAGGTAGACTTTCAATTTCTTCTTTCGATAAAGCTGCGGTATTACCGATAAGATAAAACTCGGTTAATACCTGTTGAGTACCACGTTCCTGATGTTCGTGAAGAGTGATACCCGGGAGATGAGACAGATAGTCATATGTTTTTATATAAAGCGCATGATGCTTATCGATATTGGGTTTCAGAATGACGATCATGTTGCCATGTTTCCTTTTCCGTAATTTCCCTAATTATTGTTCGTCTGCTTGTTTCTTGTCTTCAGGGGGATACTCTTTTTCAGCTTGTTCGAGATAACTATCCAGATAGCGTTGATTTATATTGTCATAGGCATCGATTCGTCGATCACGCAGGAAAGGCCAGGTTCGACGGACATTCTCAACCTGCGCTAAATTAATTGTAGCTGAAATAGTTTCAGTTTTATCAGGAGCTGCCTGTGCGAGCATTTCGCCCTGTGGGCCACAAATGAAGCTGGAACCCCAAAAGTCGATACCGGTGTTATCGTCAGCAGGGTATTTTTCAAATCCGGTTCGATTGCAAACTACGATGGGAATTCCGTTTGCGATGGCATGTCCGCGCTGTACGATTTGCCAAGCATCAAGTTGGCGTAGCTGTTCGTCTTGTGAGTCCTGTTGATCCCAGCCAATGGCGGTAGGGTAGAGCAGTAACTCCGCGCCGGCGAGGGTCATCAGACGCGCGGCTTCCGGGAACCATTGATCCCAGCAGATTAAAACTCCCAGTTTACCTAGAGACGTATTCACCGGTGTAAAGCCAAGATCGCCAGGGGCGAAATAAAATTTTTCATAATAACCGGGGTCGTCAGGAATATGCATTTTTCGATAACGGCCAGCTATCTGGCCATCACTGTCAATCACCACTGCGGTGTTGTGGTAAAGTCCTGAGGCGCGGTGCTCGAATATTGAAGCAACAATCACAACATGATTGTCTCTGGCGACAGTTTGCAATAGATCGGTTGTTTGGCCTGGAATTTTCTCCGCCAGGTCAAAATTACGGATATTCTCTTCCTGACAGAAATATAGGCTGCTATGCAATTCTTGAAGACAAACCAGTTGGGCTCCCTGTTTAGCTGCGGCTGTTATGCCATCGATCGATTTTTGGAGATTAGCATTGCGATCATTATTGCAGTCATGCTGCACAAGGCTGACATTGATTTTTGTCTGGGTGGGCATATTGCTAAGTATATACGCTAAATTCGATCTGTTAGTGGGTGATTTTTGCTAACCAGCTTGATACCATCAAGGCAGGCTCCAAATAACAACAAATGACAAAAGTATAACAATATGAAACGCATGCTCTCATTAATCAGGAAAACGACTGCTATCATCTTACTTTCTGTAACGGCGGCCTGCTCTTTAACGCCAGAGGAAATAGAATTTCTGGATAAAAGCTTTATGCTTTATGAGCATGCCTTACGGTGGCAGGATTATGATCTTGTAATTGGTTTTCACAAAAATGAGCGTGAAAAGCTGACCGACGTGAAACGTAAAGCGTTAAAGAAGTATCGTGTTACCAGTTACGATGTTGTCTATACCAAAGTCGAGCCTGACAATATGCATGCAACTCAGGTTATCGAAGTTAAGTATTACAATGATGAGTATGCGGTTGTGCGAGAACTGACGGTTACCAATAAATGGGAATACGATGCTGAGAAAATACGTTGGCAGATAGTAAATCCACTTCCAGATTTCCGCTGAAAACCAAGTTTTAGCTAAAACCAAATTCCAGCCACTGTAACAATCTTATATGTTAATCATGCAGGCTGCCTACGGGCAGTTGCATGGTCAAGCAATGCAAACTTCCTCCTTGTTGTATCATCGTTAGCGCATTAATCGGTATTATTTCTCTGTCAGGAAAACACGCCGCTAGTTGCTTGCATGCCCATTCATCATTTGGGTCGTTGTAAACAGGGACTAATACAGCCTGGTTGATAACTAAAAAATTACAGTAGCTGGCAGGCAAACGTTCATTGTTCTGATCAAATATCGCAGCGGGAACAGGCAATGCTGTTAGTTGATATGGATGGCCATTTTGGTCTGTTAATTTTTCGAGCTCAGTCTTCATTTGGCTTAGCGGTTCAAAATGAGAATCATCAGGATCGAGACAGGCACTGTAGACTATTCTGGTTGTAGAACAAAACCGCGCCAGCATATCGATATGGCCGTCGGTATCATCGCCAATAATTTCACCATGCTGTAGCCAATGTACTTTCTTAATGCCTGATTGCGACGCAAACAAGTTTTCATAGTCTTGCTCAGAGAGTTCTGGGTTTCGGTTCGGGCTCAGCAAGCACTGGCGGGTTGTCAGTAATGTGCCTTGCCCGTCGCTATCAATGCTGCCGCCCTCAAGTTTAATATCTAATTTCTCACTATGGTTTTTTGCAAACCTCGGATGTTTGAATAACTGTTCGCACAGTCTGTCATCGAGTCCGTGTTCAAACTTGTTGCCCCAACCATTAAAACGATAATCAAGGTACTGAATACCCGAAGTCGTTCTGACGGTCAGCGGACCCGTATCGCGCAACCATGTGTCGTTGTAGTCAGCAAAAACCGGGATGATTTTTTCCAGGTTGATTTGATTTTGTAAAAGCAAGGGTTGAACACTATCGAATTCTTTTTGGTTAGGAATAAACAGGACAACCAATTCAAAGCGCGTAATGTGTTTTATTAATTCGAGGTAGGTTTTTCTAATATCGTTAAGAACCGGCAGCCAATCGGACTGTTCGCATGGCCAGGCAAGAATAACCGCATCCTGTGGCTCCCATTCGGCGGGCAGAGTAAGCGCTGTGCAGTCAGAGGTTGTCATAAACTGATGATAGTCATCTTCTGCAGTACCGTTACTGGTGCCACAAAAGGCCCAGCGGGGCCTGATAAAATGGAAGAGTAGGGCTTACTTGTGATTTACGGCGTGAACAACATGATCGTATTCAAAGTAGACCGTGAATCCTTTGTATACCCAACGCGAAATGGGCGGTTCGCCGACAGATTCGACCTTTTCGGGGGCTGATCCAAAACGATCTTCAACCTGGTCTTTGGTCATACCCCTGCCTGGCAGGGTTACCGTAAAGGTGCCGCTTTCTGCTGTCCCATTTCCAGATGATTCGGCGTCAGGGAGGACTTCAGGTTCGGGCATCTCGGATTCCGGCATGGCGGGTTCTGGCATTTCGAGCACCTCAGCGTTCGCAGGGCCGGCCAGTGAGGCTGTTAACAGACAAGTAAGCCAAAATGTCGCTTTCATTTTAATCTCCGATACACGCTTCAGGGCTGCCAGAATGTGCCTGGCTCACTAAACAAACTATACAACATCAATGGGTTATGAGCAAAACCTAATCATATAAATTAATATTAGGTTATGATGGCCATCTCGGCCAATGCATCGAACTTATTTCCCTATAAAATATGAGGAAAAATAACCGGCTATGCTTGAATTATCAGCCAAATTATCAATTCAGTAACGCCATTGGTTTGTTATGGTCTATACACATACACGTTTTAGCACAGAAAACCAAACCACTCCTGAACAGGTTGTCAGCTGGGTAAAATCGCTTGGTTATGACGAAAATTCCGAGGAGTTTTCGCTGATCCAAAAAGCATTTCTGATGGCTGATGAGGCTCACGAGGGTCAAACTCGTGCCTCTGGCGAACCCTATATCACACACGTCATGGCGGTTTCCGAGATCCTGGTGCAGTTGCATCTGGATCCGCGCGCGATTGCCGCCGCTATTTTGCACGATGTCATCGAAGATACCGCGGTTAAATATGAAGATATACAGACACAGTTCGACACGGAGGTTGCCGACCTGGTTAACGGCGTTACCAAGTTATCTTTTATTGAACAGCAGGAGCTGAATGAAAGAGGCACCAGGGAACATCAGCATGCGGAGAGTCTGCGAAAATTACTGCTGGCGATGGCAACGGATGTACGGGTCGTTCTAATTAAACTGGCCGACCGATTGCACAATCTGCGAACATTGAAATATCTTCCTGAGCGAAAACAACTTCGGGTCGCGAAAGAGACCATGGATATTTATGCACCCCTGGCGAATCGATTGGGTATCTGGCATATAAAATGGGAACTTGAAGATCTGGCCTTTCGCTATCTTGAGCCTGAGAATTATAAAAAAGTGGCACGCTTTCTTGATGAGCGTCGCGTGGATCGAGAACGCTATATCGATCATGCAATACGAATCATTCATGCAGAAATGCAAAAGGCAGGGATCACTGCTGAGGTTGAAGGCCGCCCTAAACATATCTACAGCATCTGGAAAAAAATGCAGCGTAAGGGTGTGACGTTTAATGCTGTCTATGATGTGCGCGCGATCCGTATCCTGGTGGATAAAGTACAGGACTGTTATGCAGCGCTCGGTGCTATCCATACCATCTGGCGTCATATCCCCAATGAGTTCGATGATTACATTGCGACGCCAAAAGAAAATATGTATCAGTCCATTCACACTGCCGTGATCGGACCAGAAGGTAAGACGCTCGAGGTACAGATACGATCTCATGACATGCATGAACATGCAGAGCTGGGCGTGGCAGCACATTGGTCATACAAGGAAGGCAGTAAATCTGCAGCAGGCTACGATCAAAAGATTGCCTGGTTACGTCAGTTGTTGGAATGGAAAGATGAATCAGATGATGCGGGTGATTTTATTGACCGATTTAAGTCAGAAGTCTTTCAGGATCGTGTGTATGTGATTACGCCACAAGGCGATATCATTGACCTCGCTCAAGGCGCAACACCATTGGATTTTGCCTATCACATCCATACCGATATTGGGCACCGTTGTCGTGGCGCAAGAGTTAACGGCCGCATTGTTAATTTAACCTATGAATTGAAAAGCGGTGAGCAGGTTGAAGTACTCACCACAAAATCAGGCAGGCCAAGTCGTGACTGGTTAAATCCTCAGTTGGGATATTTAAATACATCGCGTGCAAGAGCAAAGGCGCGACATTGGTTTAAGTCACAGGATCATGATCAAAATGTAGTGTCTGGCCGAGAGGCGCTGGAGAAGGATCTCAAACGGTTGAATATTCATAACATTAATCATAAGCAGCTTGCTGAGCACTTCAGGTACGATCATGCTGATGATTTTTATGCTGCGATTGGTAGAGGTGACATTACCTCTACCCAAATCGCCTTGCATTGTCAGAGTTTGACGAAACCGGAACAACAGGCCGCCGGAACATTTCCAGAAAGAAGCAGATCTCGCAGTCAGCCTGGCGAAGTTATTATTGAGGGTGTTGGTAATCTCCTGACCAATATGGCTCGTTGTTGCTCGCCAGCGCCCGGCGATCCGATTATAGGCTATATTACACAGGGAGCTGGTGTCACTATTCATCGGCATGACTGTAATAATATTCTTAAGATGCCGGACGCACGACGTTCCCGCCTCATTAATGTAGAGTGGGGTGGTGAACCACAAGAACTTTATCCTGTCGATATACGACTCGAAACGATCGATCGTCAAAATTTATTACGTGATGTTTTAAATGTACTGAGTAACGATAAAATTAATGTAAGCGCGGTTCGCACACAATCAAACAAAAAAAATAATACAGCTCACATGGAGTTAACTATTGACGTGGCTGGCGTGTCTCAGTTAAGTAAAGTTCTAAATCGGTTGGGGCAACTAAATAATGTTATCGAAGTTAGCAGACTGAATAATTAGAACTAGATTAAAGGGGCGTATTATGTGGGGAAGGTTTTTTGCGTTTGCCATGTTGATATTAATTATTCTGGCGATCGTCCAGTTTTCAACACTGTCTGACTCGGATGTAGAAAAAATCAGAGCCCAGATTGAAGCGCAGCAAAAAGTGAAGCAAAAAGTGAAGCAAGTCGACGACGCCGCATCGCCATCAGAAAAACTCAGCACTGAAAATAATAATTCATCAAATAAAAATTTGCGAATTGAAGATTCATTGTTATCTGAACCATCCATTGTCGCCTATGAAGCATTTCTTGATGCGATACCATTAATGACGGCGCTTTCGGAAATCGATCGCTATTATGTCCCCTCTGTTTTAGATAAATATAAACAACAACTAAGTGACTTCAGTAATGATCCGCTAACTGGATTTAAAAACCTGCATAATCTGCAGGCGATGGAATATATGAAAATTCAGCACATTGGTGGTGAATTGGCGATGATTATTATTATCGCTTCAAATGCGACGACAAGAATGTTGACCGGTGATAAACAAAAGGCATTATCCGTTTGCCAGATTTTAATGAAAAAAGAAAATAGTCAATGGCTTGTTCAGGACGAGACATGGATACCTCAGGGGCATCCTGCCTTTGAACCTTACAGAACGCTGTTAGATAATTATCATCAAAAACGACAGGGTTTATGAAATTAACGCCACCGTTGTTTTCTGCCACGCTAATAGAACGATACAAACGTTTTTTAGCCGATGTAAGACTCGACAATGGTGAGGTGATCACGGTACACACCCCGAACACAGGATCAATGTTGGGGTTGTCTGAAGCTGGGATGCGCATCTGGCTCCGTGACACACAAAATCCAAAACGAAAATATCAATTTTCCTGGGAGATGTCTGAGCCGACAGAGGGCAACTTGGTTGGCGTGCACACTGGAATCGTTAATCAGCTAGTCATTGAGGCTATTGAATCTCATCGTATTCCAGAATTGAGTGGTTATGAACGTATTCAACAGGAACGGCCGTATGGAAATGAAAACAGCCGCATTGATTTATTGTTGTCGGCTCAAAACCTTCCCGACTGCTATATCGAAATAAAAAACGTCACGGCTATCGATGAACATGAAGTTGCGATATTCCCGGATGCGGTCACAGTACGCGGACAAAAACACTTGCGTGAACTTATGCAGGTAGTTAACGAGGGTGGACGTGCCGTAATGTTTTATTGTGTACAACGACAGGACTGTAAAGCTTTTCGGCCTGCTGAAGAGATTGATCCGCAATATGCTGCTTTGTTAGGTGAGGCCTATCGTCACGGTGTTGAAATTCTGGCCTACCAAACAAAAATAAACCCAGCTTCGATAGAAATTGTCGATTCTGTAGAAATTTTGCACGATAGGTTCACATAAAGAACATAGTTGTGGTTTAATACAGCGCATGTTTCATCCCGTCTCACTTTTTGTTGGTCTACGTTATACCCGCTCCAAGCGGCGCAACGGCTATGTGTCATTATTCTCTGGCGTCTCTATTGTCACCTTGAGTCTTGGTGTCATGTTGTTGATCGTAATATTGTCCGTTATGAATGGTTTCGAAAAAGAAGTACGGGATCGCATTCTTAATATGATTGCTCACATCACCATCTCTGGTTATGACGGTAAGGTAAAAGACTGGAACAAGGTTGTTAACGAAGTGACACAACATCCTGAAGTTGTTGGCACTGCACCGTTTATTAGTGCCGAGGGAATGTTGATCTATAAACGCCAGGTTCATGGCTCGGTCTTTCGCGGTATTGATCCTGATTTGGAAACAAGCGTTTCTAAAATTGGTGACCATATGGTGGTGGGTAGTTTAAAAGAATTATTACCAGGTGAATTTGGCATTATCCTGGGACAGGATCTGGCCTATAAATTGGGCGTTGATGTCGGCCAGAAGATCACGATGGTAACGCCTAGTGCCAATGTAACACCTGCCGGTGTTATACCCCGATTAAAGCGCTTTACTGTGATTGGTATTTTTAAGGTCGGATTTTTTGAATACGATAGCTCTGTTGGACTCATTCATCTAAATGATGCTGCGCGCGTGTTCCGAAAAAAATCGGGCGTCACGGGTGTACAAGTACAGGTTAAAGACTTGTTTGAGGTGGGCCCGGTAAAAGATCAGTTACAGGCACAGTACGAGCAGGATTACTGGGTTAAGGATTGGAGCTACTACCACAAAAACTGGTTTAGTGCCGTGGCGATGGAAAAGCGCATGATGTTTTCTATCCTGTTTATTATTATTTTGGTTGTTTCGATTAATATCATCTCCAGCATGATCACCGTGGTGAATGATAAGCGCAGTGATATTGCTATTATGCGAACCCTTGGTGCTAAAACACGTACTATCCTCTGGATTTTTCTTATTCAGGGTAGTGTCATTGGGATCGTCGGAACATTGATCGGTACCGCGCTGGGAGTTTGGCTGTCGTTAAATTTAGAGTCGTTATATACGTCACTCGAAAAATTACTTGATTCTGAGATTATTGATCCCAGTGTTTATTTAATCAGTAACTTGCCATCCGATGTGCAAATTGAGCAGGTTGTTGTGATTAGTCTCGCCACCTTAGTGACCTCCATCATTGCTACCATCATTCCCGCGTTAACCGCTAGCCATATTAATCCTGCTGAGGCCCTGCGTTATGAGTAGCGGCGCCCAGAAAATAAATCCAGAATAATGAATTCACAAACTCAACAATCGAATAACTGCATCATTGAATGCCATAACCTGACCAAGACTTACCGGGAAGGTCCTGTGCCGGTGGAGGTCTTGAGTGGTATTTCGTTGTCAGTTAGAGCTGGTGAGCAGGTCGCGATCGTCGGCGCTTCCGGTTCTGGAAAGAGTACCTTGCTGCATTTGCTCGGCGGGCTGGATAAGCCCAATAGTGGCCAGGTTATCGTCGATGGACAGGACATGAACAAGCTCAATGACAACGGACGAGGTGCGTTGCGTAATCGCAGCCTGGGTTTTGTTTATCAGTTCCATCATTTGCTGATGGAATTTACTGCTCTGGAGAATGTGGCGATGCCGTTACTCATTCGTGGTGACAGGGTCAGTCAGGCAAAAAAGAAGGCCGCTGAGATGCTGGATAAGGTGGGCCTATCCCATCGTGTACAGCATAAACCTGCGGAGTTATCAGGTGGTGAGCGTCAACGTGCGGCGATAGCCAGGGCGTTAGTTAGCTATCCCAAGTGTGTTTTGGCGGATGAACCAACAGGTAACCTGGACCACAAAACAGCAGAATCAATCTATGCGCTAATGCTAGAACTCAACCAGGAGCTGAATACGAGCTTTTTAGTTGTCACTCATGACCTCGAGTTTGCAGGTAAAATGGGCCGCACCCTTCACTTGCAGGATGGGTTTTTAACCAATTAATACAGTTAGTTATATGCGTAACTTAATGTATTTCTAAAGTGATTTATGAGGTTTACGACTGATTGTTTTTAGCGCAGCGTCGTTGTTTGCGCATAGCCCATCGATTTCCAATATTGATTCGCCAGATGAGTCGTATTAGTAAAAATCCTAAAACGCCTGAGACCACACCACAGATTAGACAGCCTAACAGGAATGGCTCCCATTTAGCGGCCACTTCTGTGCCTAGCCATGTCCATGACAACTCGAAGTTCCAGTCTGTGACGGGAACACTCAAGGTCCAGGCGCCGACTTTGTAAGCGAAGTAGAATAGCGGCGGCATCGTGATCGGATTGCTCACCCAGACCAGGCCAACTGAGATTGGCAGATTGACTCGTAGCAAGATAGCGACACCTGCAGCCATGATCATCTGGCTTGGCAGCGGCACAAAGGCCATAAACAGGCCAACGAAGAAGGCGCCCGAGACGGAACGTCTGTTTAGATGTAATAAATTGGGATCGTGCAACAGTTTGCCAAAGACTTTATTCAGGTGTGGATGGTTTTTGAACTTCTCATTATTGGGCATCCATTTTTTTAAGAACTTCTTGGGCATGTTTACAAGTTAACCTACGACTGCATTGCTGTTAGTATGGTGCCATTCTGACACGGATGTTAGACAATGATACGCACTGCTGCATTATCCATCTCTGCGGGCATAGTGATTTTACACTATTTGCCGCTGCTTCCGCCAAGTGGTCTGATTTTAATCGGTCCAATCGCGTTGGCGTCACTGTTCTTTGTAAAGCGCCGATCGCTCAAAGTCATTCTTCTCTTTGTCATAGGGTTTACCTGGGCTCATTTTCAAGCCACTTCATTGTTAAAACACCGTGTTCCTGAGACTTTTGTAGGGAAAGATATAACGGTTATTGGTCATATTACTTCAATACCGAAAAAAGATGATCGCAAGATCAAATTTGAGTTCGATATTGAGGCGGTGTTGCACCCGAATCCAGCGTCAGGATCAGGATTGGATATTGCGCCAACAAGGGTAAGACTCGCCTGGTATCAGCGGCGCGGTAAAACACTGCCGGAACAACTTAGTGTTGGTGACAAGTGGACGCTTACAGTTCGTCTAAAACCTCCACGGAATTTTATTAATCCGGGTGCGTTTAATTACAGTGGCTGGTTGTTACAAAAGAAAATATTAAGCACGGGTTACATTAGAAATAACCCAACAGCGAAACAAATGGAAAGCGATCTGTTCTCCTATCCTGTTCAACGACTCCGACAAACTATTCGTGGCAAATTAATGGCGGCTGATATTGATACACATGTGGAACCGTTTTTACGTGCGCTGGTGATCGGCGATCGCAGTGATATGAAAACAGACGACTGGGTTGTACTGAAGGATACAGGCACGGTTCATCTTATGGCTATTTCGGGATTGCATATTGGTCTGGTCGCCGGATTGGTATTTTTCCTAACCCGCATCGTATGGTCAGCCATTCCGTTTTTAACCCTTCGATTTGCCGCACCGCGCGCGGCGGCGATCATGGCGTGGTTTTCTGCTTGTATATATGCCGCATTAGCAGGCTTTTCCCTGCCAACTCAGCGCGCATTGATTATGTTGAGTATTATTTTATTAACAATAGTGCTTAAAAAGACGGTGAGACCCAGCGTTACATTAAGCTTGGCGGTCGTGTTGGTGCTTATATTGGATAGCTTTGCGGTTTTATCTGTTAGTTTTTGGTTGTCATTTGGCGCCGTTGCACTGATTTATTATTTTATTAATATCCAAATAACAGGGCAGCCTAAATTAAAACGATGGCTTGTTTTGCAACTGGTTATCAGCCTTGGTTTATTACCCCTGACAATACAGTTTTTTCAGCAGGCACCAATTATTTCTCCGGTGGCTAATCTGATAGCGGTCCCGATCGTTGGATTTGTTATTGTCCCGCTTGCATTTGTCGGGACCGTTGCGCTGTTAATAGACCAGGAGCTTGGCACGGTCATACTATCGCTAACATCACAGGTATTTGAGTATGTATGGAATGTTCTTGAATGGTTGTCTGATTTACCCATAAGCACTATTACCTTTTCTACACCGGGGTTGCCGGTGTTATTGTTAGGGTGCGCCGGATTTCTATTGTTGCTTTTGCCGGGGGTGTTTCGTGTGAGGTCACTTGCTGCCATTTGCTGTGTGCCATTATTTTTTCCTTACCATGACAACCCGGCACAAGGTGAAGCGAACGTAACCGTGCTGGATGTGGGGCAAGGTCTGGCTACCGTTATCCAAACGCAGCATCATGCGTTAGTCTTTGATACGGGGCCACAGTTTAGTAAACGCTTCGATACAGGACGGGCGGTCGTGTTGCCTTTCTTGAATGAAAAAGGTATTCGTAAGCTGGATGTTTTACTGGTAAGTCACGCCGATAATGATCATGTCGGTGGTGCGAAATCGATATTGTCCGCGATACCGGTAAGCTCCGTCATCACGAGTGTCCCTGATAAATTATCGGTATTTGAGTCAGTTGCGCCAATCGCGCCAGTAGAACCAGCAACACCGACACGATGCCAACGAGGACAACAGTGGACCTGGGATGGGGTGAAATTTGAAATTTTACACCCAGCAGCAAGTGATTATGAGGCTGCATTAAGCGAAAACAATTTATCATGTGTGTTAAGCGTTACGACAAATAATCAGACATTTTTGTTCACTGGCGATATTGAGGTAGATGCTGAGTCCCTGTTGCTTGAGCGATATGGTGAAAGCTTAGCGAGTCAGTTTCTGGTTGCTCCTCATCACGGTAGCAAAACATCTTCCTCTCAAGCGTTTATATCCGCGGTTAAGCCCAACACGATTATTATCCCTGTCGGTTGGCGCAATCGCTATCGATTCCCCCATCAGTCCGTCCTGGATACCTACGCCAGGCAGAAAAGCAGGGTCCTGAGCACAGCGGAGCAGGGGGCTATCACCATCAAGACAGAATCCGCTGAAGTTCGCTCATTTAGTGACCAATCCCGTCATTATTGGGACCACCACTAAACGGTAAATAGACCCTTTCAGCTGTGCCTTGTCTTTGTTAAAGTGTGCGTGCCTGAGAATCACTAAGTTATTAATTATAAAGGGAGTACCCTCGAGTGGATGTCTATATTGAGGCTGGTGGATGGTTAATGATCCCCATTTTGTTAAGCTCGGTTTTTGCCGTTGCTATTATCGCTGAAAGATTGTGGTCTTTGCAGACCAAAAAAATTGCCCCCACTAACCTCGTTGCCCAGGTTTGGCAATGGTACAAATCAGACTCGCTCGATGAGAGTCGTATCGATGCCTTGAGTGCCAGCTCGCCTCTGGGTCGTGTTTTGGCTGCAGGACTGGTGAACCGAAAATATTCTCGTGACGTGATGAAAGAAACGATTGAGGATACGGGTCGACAGGTCGTGCATGAGCTCGAACGTTTTCTTAATACGCTGGGTACCATCGCGGCGATTACGCCTCTATTAGGTTTACTTGGAACAGTCGTTGGTATGATTAAAGTCTTTACCGCGATTATGAGCCATGGCGTCGGCAATCCAGCCATCCTCGCCGGTGGTATCTCTGAAGCTTTGATTACAACGGCGGCCGGGCTGTTCGTTGCTATTCCAACCTTGATTATGTATCGCTACTTACGTGGCAAGGTGGATGCGCTTGTTCTGAAAATGGAAGAAGAGGCACTGAAGATTGTTGATGTGATGCACGGTGATCGTGAGCTTGCCAAACAGAAAGGCGATAAATGAATTTTTGGAATAAAGCATGAATTTTCGTAACAAACAAAGTGAAATGGTTGAGATCAACCTGACGCCACTGATTGACGTAGTGTTCCTGTTGCTGATCTTTTTTATGGTGTCGACAACCTTTGATAAAAGCTCGGAGATACAAATAGAATTACCCGAAGCCAGCGGCGAAGTAGAACAAAAGAAAGAGTTTGTTATTGACATCAGTATCGATAGTCTTGGGCGATACTTTGTGAACAACAGAGTTCTCGTCGACAAAAAGTTATCGACTTTAAAACTTGCAATCCAACAGACCATTGGCACACATAAAAATCCGCATATCGTCATTACTGCTGACAAAAATTCGACTCACCAATCTGTCGTCATTGCCATGGATGCGGCGAACCAACTGGGTTTGAGTAAATTCAGCCTGGCGACCAAACAAAGCGAAGACAATAAATAATTTATGTCATCGGCAACAAATAGCTCTGCGATGAAACCTGTGATGGGCGGCTGGGCCGTTTATAAACGATTGCTGCGCTATTCTCTGCCGTATTGGAAAGTTTTTTTGATTGCCGTTGCGGGGATGATTATTATTGCATTAGCTAGCGTAGCTTTTGCTAAATTTGTTGAACCGATGCTTAATGGCACGTTTCGTGATCGTGATCCAGTAATCATCAAATGGGTGCCGTTTGTTTTGGTTGCAATCTATGCGATTCGTGTTGTTGGTAATTTTCTGTCCAGCTATTTTATGGCGGTGATTGCCAGAGGCGTAATTCGTGAACTGAGAAAAAAAGTTTTTGACCATTATCTTTCGTTACCAATTTCATATATAGATACACTGTCAGCCGGCACGTTAGTTTCTAAAATGGTTTACGATGTAGAGCAGCTTGCCGATGCAGCATCGACTGTTGTTACTATCCTTATACGCGACTCATTAACTGTTATATTCCTGTTAATTTTCATGTTCTACGTCAGCGTCAATTTGGCTGGGATGTTGTTGATTAGCGTTCCATTTTTGGTGCTGGTTGTATTGTATGTTAGTAAGCGTTTTAGAGTCATTAGCCGCCGAATTCAGAGCTCGATGGGAGATGTCTCCAGCGTTACCGCTGAAACACTTGAAGCAAATCGGGAAGTCAAAATATTTGGCGGTCAAAAATATGAAGCTGATCGGTTTAAAGTAATAAATTATAATAACTGGCGCCAGTTTTTAAAATATCATGCCACCACCGCGCTGAGCTCGCCAGTGATCGAGTTGATTGTTGCGGCAGCGTTTGCGGGCATACTCTATTACGTTACCTTGCCTGAGATGATTGATAAAATGGATCAGGGCAAGTTCGTATCATTTCTTACTGCTATGCTTTTATTGCTACAGGCAGCACGGCCACTTGCAAATATTAATGCACAATTACAAAGAGGTATCGCTGCAGCCGAGAGCGTGTTTGAATTGCTTGACACGGATACTGAAAAAGAAACTGGCAGCAAAGTGCTGGATAGAGTGAAAGGTGATATCGAATTCAAAGGTCTCACGTTCAGCTATCAAAAAAATCGCCCGGTTTTGAATGATATTAATCTGAGCGTCCGTGCTGGGGAAAGTGTTGCGCTGGTGGGGCGTTCTGGTTCTGGCAAGACCACCCTGGTTAATCTGTTGCCTCGCTTCTATGAAATTACGCAAGGCAATATTCTTATCGATGACCATGATGTTTCAGATATTCGGTTTGATAGTCTTCGCTCAAATATTGCACTGGTTAGTCAGCACGTCACACTCTTTAATGACACCGTGGCGCACAATATTGCCTACGGTAATCTTGAAGGTGCAACGCTGGACGATATTAAGCGAGCGGCAAAGGCGGCACATGCGCTTGAGTTTATAGAAAAATTGCCTGAAGGATTTGACACGATTGTTGGCGACAATGGTGTGCTGCTTTCAGGCGGACAACGCCAACGACTTGCGATTGCCCGCGCCATACTTAAAGACGCCCCGATTTTAATATTGGATGAAGCCACCTCCGCACTGGACACTGAATCGGAACGCCATATTCAAGCTGCAATGAATGAGGTAATGAAAGATCGTACGACGCTGGTGATTGCGCACCGATTATCAACCATTGAAAGCGTCGACAAGATAGTTGTACTCGAAAATGGGATCATTGTAGAGACAGGAAAACATGAAGATTTGTTAGCGAAGCAGGGAGCCTATCAAAAGCTACATAAATTACAATTCTCAGGTACATAACAAGGTAGCGCTGTGGCGAATGAATTAAAAAATAGAGTGCAGCTTCTTTTAGAGCAAGCCTGGTATGGAAAAACTGGTTTGACGCTAGTGCTGAAACCTTTGTCGTGGTTATTTATTGCCATCGTTGTGATTCGACGCTACCTGTATAAATTTAATATTATAAAATCCACGCGTCTTTCTGTCCCCGTTATTATTATTGGTAATCTTTCTGTTGGTGGTACGGGTAAAACGCCGCTTGTTATTTGGCTGGCGGAATACCTCAAATCGGCGGGTTATAAGCCAGGTGTTCTTAGCAGGGGTTACAGTGGTAAAGCGCTAAAGTGGCCCCAGCAAGTCAGGCCTGATGCTGATCCTGTGATGGTCGGCGACGAAGCTGTAGTGATAGCAAGGAGAACAGGTTGTCCGATGGCCGTTGGACCTGACAGAGTGGCTGCCGGCGAGGCCTTGTTAAAATATTCAGACTGCGATGTTCTTCTAAGTGATGATGGGCTACAGCATTATGCCTTGCAGCGCGATATCGAAGTGCTTGTTATCGACGGTATACGACGATTTGGTAATGGATACTGCTTGCCCTCCGGCCCGTTACGCGAATGTCCATCGCGCAAAAACGAAGTCGATTGTAAGGTAACAAACGGTGTCGCAGCACAAGGCGAGTATGCTATGACCTATCACGGTACGATGGTTATTAATTTATTGTCAGGCGAAACCAGGGAATTAAAGTCGTTCAGCGAGGATAAGATTACGGCGGTTGCTGGGATTGGTAATCCTGATCGCTTTTTCAATTATTTGCGTTCGAATGGTTTGCGATTAGATGCCCGTGCTTTCCCTGATCATTTTCACTATCAAAAAGACTCTATTCTGGTGGGTGAAGAAGATACCGTTTTAATGACAGAAAAAGATGCGGTAAAATGTCAGCGTTATGCAAAGTCAAACTGGTGGTATGTCCCAGTTGATGTTGATTTACCGAAAGAGTTTGGTCTCGAAATTATAAATTTGCTTGGAAAACATCGGAGCTAAAAGTTAATGGATAAAAAATTACTCGATATTCTAGCCTGTCCGATTTGTAAGGGACCATTGAAATATGTATCCAAACAAGGCGAATTAATCTGTCCTGTTGATCGACTGGCCTTCCCTATACGCGATGATATTCCTGTGATGCTTGTTGAAGAAGCGCGTGAATTACCTGCTGACGAAGAGCTGAAATAGGTGCCATTCACCGTAGTGATTCCTGCTCGGTACGGATCTACACGATTTCCGGGTAAACCTTTAGAAGATCTTAACGGTGAGCCTGTAATACAACGGGTATATGCTAGCGCGGAAGCAGCAACGTCTGAAGCCGCAGATTCTATTATTGTTGCTACTGACGACGAGAGAATTGTAAGTGCTGTCGCAGAATTTGGTGGAGATGTCTGCATGACTGCAGCGACCCATGAATCAGGCACACAGCGCATCGCTGAAGTTATCAAGTCTAGAAATATTCCTGCTGACACAATTATTGTAAATCTTCAGGGTGATGAACCCTTTATGCCAGCTGTCTGTATCAAACAAGTAGCGAAATTGCTTGCTGACAACCAGGATGCGGTGATGGCTACCTTGTCGACACCATTAATATCGGAAGATGAAGTTTTTGATACTAATGTAGTAAAAGTGGTAACCAATAAGGCAGGCGAGGCTATGTACTTTAGCCGTGCTACCATTCCCTGGTATCGTGGTGATTATGAAGAGAAAAAATTAAGCCCGGAACACCTCAGGAACACACATAGACATATTGGAATTTATGCCTATCGCGCCAGTTTCGTACAGCAGTATATTGATTATCCGCCGAGTCCACTCGAAGAAATTGAAATGCTGGAGCAGCTCAGGGTGCTTTGGTATGGACACAAGATAGTAGTTGCTGCAGCAAAAGAAATCCCCGGGCCGGGAATAGACACCCCTGAGGATCTGGAAAAAGCGAAAAAATTCTAACCTGATTGTGAACTAAGCGAGATCTAGCTCAAGAAAGGCTGGATGTAAGTTCATTTTGTTTGCAGTCAGAACGGGGATAGTTAATGTAGCTGGAACGCGTCGGTGGGCATCGCCATGCTGATTGGGTTGAATGTTCGTTTCCTGACGGACCTGTAACACTAGCTCTGTACTGTGTTCGAGCACTTCAATGACCAGATAGTGTCTGCTCTCCACTATTACCGTCTGACCAATCATGCCGCGTAACTGTGAAAGCGTTATATTTATGGCAGTCATGATAAGATAACTCTCTCCACTCGATGTTAATAAACTAGGTTGAATTAGGAAATCATGCAAGAGAAAATCACGGTTCTATTTGTATGTATGGGCAACATCTGTAGATCGCCTACAGCAGAAGGGGTCTTTCGCCACGTAGTTACACAGGCTGAACTAGATGGACAAATTCATACTGACTCTGCGGGAACGCATGCCTTTCACGTAGGGGAGCCGCCTGATCGTAGGGCACAGGAAACGGCTCAATCACGCGGTATTGATATCAGTGATCTGCAGGCACGCAGGGTTGCGGATGATGATTTTGAAAAGTTTGATTACATTATTGCGATGGATAAGGACAATTTGGCTGGATTGCTAAATCAGTGTCCAGATGCACATAAAGAAAAAGTGCATTTATTTCTTGGCTTTGCCGAACATCTGACTGAGACAGAGGTGCCCGATCCCTACTATGGCGGGCAGAATGGATTTGTTCGTGTGTTTGATATGGTAGAAGCGGCGTCTAACGGATTATTAGCTGAGATTAGTTCACGGCTTGTAGTTAAGTAAAATCAGATTAAGTAAATCCAGGCAAAGTAATTTCCAACGAAGCACTTTCCAGCTAAGAAAATTCCAGCGTAGTAAATCTCAGCGAATTAAATCCAGATAAAATAAACGCACTCTAGTGGTGCTACTGGATAATGAATCCAGTGAAATAAATCTCTTCGACGATCGGATCCCCTATTTGGGTCGTGAGAAAATCCTGGATTTCTTTCAGGGTTGTTTCCCTTAATTTCTGTTTACCCTGTAGCGAACTAACACCGCTGGCAGTTTGTTCGCTGAGAACTAGCATGACAGTGTGTTGAATAGCGGGTAAGTGCGCATACAGGTGCTGCTTTAGCTCTTCACTGGTGACTTTGAATTGCGCATTGACCTGGAGAAAAGCGGCACCACCATTATCCGTAATGTTAACAACAAAAGGGGTGGCTATTTCGAAATAGGGTGTTCCACCGCTACCCCCAGCAGCTACGCTAACCGGCTGCTGCGCGGTTAGAGCAAGAATCAAAAGGCTAAAAATGAGTGATAATCGATGCATCGGATACCAAGTATGTAAGTGTTACTACCAAATATCGGATGCAGGATGGTTTTCTTTACCGTATACGCACTTATTTGTAATCAAATACCGACGAAACTAGCCGAGAAGCCTGCTGCCAAATTAGCTGTCAGCGGAAGGCTCCTTGCTTGCAGGTGCCTGAGCGGGTGCACTTGGAGCTGCTGATTTTGTCTCAATCTGAACGGGGCTTGCTGGCGTAGAAGGAGGCGGAGTTGTAACAGGTTTTGGAGCAGCCGGCCTGGCTGATGACTCAGCGGTAACAGCGGGGCTGCTCGATTGCACTGGTGTAGCAGCAGCCGGAGTTGGCGAACCTGCCTGTGGTGAAGGCTTGGTTTGCACCTGGGTAGTAGCAGTAGGCTTGCTTTCAACCTGTTTGCTCTCACTGGGCTTTGCTGGCGAGACCTTCTCAACCGATGCGGGTGCCGGATTAGTATTTTGGTTAGGCTGCGGCGTGCTGCGATTTCCCTGGGGGGCTGTCGCATTCTGTGGTGCACTTTCACCCGAACTGGTAGCTGTGTTCGGATTCTTATCGCTGTTGCCACTATTGCTGCGGCGACGGCGGCCACCCCGGCGTCCCCGGCGTTTATTCTGGCTGCCGCTGGCGCCATCAGTGCCTTGTTGAGCTTGAGCAGCAGTATCCGGCCCGGTCGTATTTTGGGCTGGTACTGGTTGGGCTGCTTGAGCCGATTTTTCCTGCACTGGCCGTTGTTCCTGACTCTGATTTTGTTGCTGACCTTGTTGCTGGTCACGCTGTTCCTGGCGTTTTGGATTGTTGCGATTCTGGTTTCTATTCTGGTTACGACCCTGACCTTTCTTGCCACTCGCTTGTTGCCGGTTGTCGTTGCGTTGATCACCCTGTTGGCGTCGAGCTTGCTGCCCCTGACCTTGTCGGCGCTGCGAAGGTCTACGGTTACGTTGCTGGTTGCGATTAGGCGGACGGGGTTTTTGAGTTTGTTTTTTGGCTGGCTTGCCGGTGCCGAATAAGGCTCTCCATAGTCGCACGAACAGGCCTGGGCCTTGTACAGGTGTTGGAGCAGGGCGTGGTGCTGCTGGCGCAACTGATTTAATTGCAGGTTGCTCAGGTGCAGGTGCAGGTGCTTGCGGACCTGATTCAATTTCCGCCTCAGCTTTTGTTGCCATTTCAAAGCTACTTTGGCTCTCCAGCTCGGGCGTCATGTCGTTTTCACGAACGCGCAGCACTTCAAAATGAGGTGTTTCCAGACCAAGGTTTGGCACAAGAATGATCTTGGCTTTGTGACGTTGTTGAATTTCTTCAATAGTGGCGCGTTTTTCATTTAACAGGAAGGTGGCCGCATCAACAGGTACCTGGGCGATAACGCGAGCCGTATTTTCCTTCATGGCCTCTTCTTCAACGAGACGCAGTATTGATAACGCCAGTGATTCGATACCACGGATGGTGCCCTGGCCAACACAGCGTGGACAGGTAATTTGGCTGGACTCACCGAGTGATGGACGGATGCGTTGGCGAGACATTTCAAGCAGGCCAAACCTTGAGATTCTGCCGACCTGAACGCGTGCACGGTCAAGCTTGAGTGCTTCTCTTAAACGGTTTTCAACTTCACGCTGGTTACGAGCCGGCGTCATATCAATGAAGTCGATAACGATCAATCCACCAATATCACGTAGACGCATTTGTCGAGCCACTTCATCTGCAGCTTCCAGGTTGGCCATCAATGCGGTCTCTTCAATATCGCTACCCTTGGTCGCGCGCGCAGAGTTAACATCGACTGAAATGAGCGCTTCAGTTGGATCAATAACGATGGCGCCACCTGATGGTAGGCGAACTTCTCGTTGGAAAGCCGACTCAATCTGAGTTTCGATTTGATAGCGGGTAAATAAAGGTACGTCATCGCTATATTGTTTAATACGATTAACGTTATGCGGCATGACTTGTTGCATGAAGTCTTTTGCCTGTTTGAATATGCCTGGCTCATCAATGATGATTTCATTGATGTCACTACGGAAGTAGTCACGAATCGCGCGAACAACAAGGTTACTCTCCTGATAGATCAGGAATGGCGATTCACGTTTATCCGAGGCTTCAGAGATCGCGCGCCATACGTTAATCAGGTAATCAAGATCCCACTGTAGCTCTTCACTATTTTTGCCGACACCTGCGGTGCGCAGGATGACGCCCATATCCGAAGGAATGTCGAGGCCACTCATGGCATCGCGCGCTTCTGAACGGTCTTCACCTTCAATGCGTCTTGATACGCCACCCGCTCTGGGATTATTGGGCATCAAAACCATATATCTGCCCGCGAGGGAGATAAACGTGGTGAGTGCCGCACCTTTATTGCCGCGTTCTTCTTTACCAATCTGAACAACAACCTCGGTACCTTCAGCAAGGACTTCTTTGATGCTGACTTTACCCTTGGAGAGGTCGGTGCCTTCTTTAAAGTACTGGCGGGAGATTTCTTTTAGCGGCAAAAAACCATGGCGTTCTGCGCCATAATCGACAAATGCGGCTTCGAGAGAGGGTTCAACCCGAGTGATGCGGCCTTTATAGATATTGGCCTTTTTGGATTCACGGGCGGTAGTTTCGATATCGAGGTCATACAGACGTTGACCATCAACTAAAGCAACACGCAACTCTTCCGGTTGAGTTGCGTTAAACAACATACGTTTCATTTTATAAACCTTATACTTACGGCGCTCAACCACAGCCTAATGCAGTAGGTTCGCCAGACCAGTTCTTTCACACAACCCCGTTAACTTATTTGGTCGTGTTTAAATAAAGTAGGTCTGCTCATCATGATCCATATAGAATCTATGGGAGCGCAATTTCACTTTTGTGTCATTCTGCCCCGAGTGTTTGTTAACATTCGATTCGGGAACGAGACACACCTTTTTCTTCAGGCCACCTACGTATCGTGATTAGCGTGTCGTTATTGGCACATCACGCTAGCGATGAGGCAAATGGCTCAAAACTTGTTTATTACATGCCCCCAAGCCAAATAAGGGGACTGACTGGCCATGCCAGATAGCACTAAATATAACAGTCTACGGCCATTCCAGCAATGGTCCTATAACAAAGAGTAACATTTAAGCAGTTGAACTCCATGAAAAATCAAGAACATACGCAAGTTCAGAAGGTGATCGTCGATGCAGAGTACGCTGGGCAACGAATCGATAATTACCTGCTCAGAATTCTCAAGGGCGTGCCAAAGAGCATGATTTACCGTATTTTGCGGCGTGGAGAAGTGAGGGTAAACAAAGGGCGTATTAAGCCGACCTACCGCCTGCAGGCAGGTGACGAACTTAGGATACCGCCAATTCGGATGTCACCCGCCACAAATCCAGGATCTGCCAAAGCGGGTGAAGCACTCGAATCACGCATTCTTTATGAGGATAAACGTCTGATCATCCTGAATAAGCCAAGCGGTATTGCTGTCCATGGTGGTAGTGGGATCCAGTTTGGCGTTATTGAAAGTATGCGCAAATCGCGCTCAGATCTTCATTTTCTTGAGCTAGTCCACCGTCTGGATCGGGACACATCGGGTTGCCTGGTCTTAGCCAAGAAACGTAGTGCGCTGCGGCAAATACATGAATTGCTCAGAACAGGCAAAATGCAAAAGCGTTATCTTGCCCTGGTGCAGGGAAACTGGCAGTACGGCACTAAACGCATTGATGTGCCACTGCAAAAACAAATGCTGCGCTCTGGTGAGCGTATCGTCAGGGTGAGCGAACACGGCAAAGCAGCCTCCAGCACCTTTCGTCCTCTTGCTGTGTCCAAAAAAGCGAGCCTGATGGAAGTTGAAATTCACACGGGTCGGACCCATCAAATTCGGGTGCATGCTGCGCATAGTGGTCACCCTGTTGCCGGGGATGAGAAGTATGGTGAGGAGGCGTTTAATCGCTATCTTGCCAGCATGGGATTCAAACGTTTATTTTTGCATGCACGCAGCCTGGCGTTTGAGCTGGAAGAACCTCATGTCGATATTACAATCAATGCACCGCTGGATAAAAAATTTGAAGATGTACTCAGTAAGTTAAATCTCACAATATGAAGCATTCAAAACAACTTCTCGTCTTCGACTGGGACGGAACGCTAATGGATTCCCAGGCTAAAATAGTCTCCTGCTTTCGCACAGCGATTGATGAGACGGGGCTGGAAAAACGAAGTCATGAACAACTAAGCAATGTTATTGGGCTCGGTTTTAGAGAAGCGCTTTTGTCACTCTACCCTGATGATGGAGAAGATTTTCATAAGGACTTAATTGATTGCTATCGCCATTATTTTCTATCGGCGGATGAGACCCCCAGCGTTTTGTTCGAGGGGGCAATGGAAATGCTGGAAGATCTAAACAAACAGGGCTATTTTTTGGCAATCGCGACTGGTAAAGGTCGTTATGGGTTAGATATCGCACTAGAGGAAAGCGGTGCAGGGCATTTGTTTCATGCCAGTCGTTGTGCCGATGAGACTCGCTCCAAACCACACCCCCAGATGTTGGAGGAATTAGTTGATTATTTCGGGCTCGAGACAGACCAGACGCTTATGATTGGTGACACCGAATATGATCTGCAAATGGCCAATAATGCGAAAATTCATGGGGTAGGTGTGACATATGGCGTACACACCGAGCAAAGAATACGTGAGTGCAACCCAATCGCTTGCGTGAACAGCGCGCAGGATTTACATTCGTGGTTAACAGAACAAATTTCTAACGAAGGATACAACTAAACGGAAACTATTATGACTGATCAACAGAACAATATCGGTAAAGACGATCCGAAATGGCAAAAAGATGTGTTAAGCAAGCTTCTGTTTGCGTCATTAGAAGAACAAAAACGCTCTCGATTTTGGAGTAATTTGTTTAAAAGTATATTCGCTGGATATTTGGTTATAGTGTTGCTGCTTATGTTTATCCCTGGTGGCACAAGGGACAGTGTTCCTAAAGGCGATCACACTGCACTGATTGAAATCAATGGTGTTATCTCTGCTGATGCTGAAGCCAGTGCAGATAATATTGTTACGGCGCTGCGAAAGGCATTCGAAAATGACGATGTGCAGGGCCTTATTTTAAGAATAAATAGTCCGGGTGGTAGCCCCGTTCAGGCCGGATACATTAATGACGAGATTAAGCGCCTCAAAAAATTACACCCAGAGACAAAAGTCTATGCCGTTATTACTGATCTATGTGCATCTGGTGGATATTACATCGCAGTCGCGGCTGACGAAATCTATGCAGACAAGGCCAGTGTGGTGGGGTCGATTGGTGTCGTCATGAATGGCTTTGGCTTTGTTGATGCAATGGATAAACTCGGTGTTGAACGTCGTTTGTATACGGCCGGTGAAAATAAAGGTTTCCTTGATCCGTTCTCGCCACAAAAGCAAGGCGAAATTGAGCATGTAAATGGTTTGCTGTTAAGTATTCACCAGCAGTTCATTGGTGTCGTTAAAGCAGGACGAGGCGACAAGTTAAAGGATGATAAGAAATTATTCAGTGGTCTGGTATGGACAGGTGAGGACGCGATTAAGCTTGGCCTCGTGGATGCTATCGGTAGCAGCAGTTATGTTGCTCGCGAAATCTTTAAGGCCGAAGATATTGTTGATTACACCACCAAGCCTTCTTATCTGGAAAAATTAGCAGATCGCCTTGGCGTTGCCGCAGCGACCAAATTCGCTGCATCGCTCCAGGGTAATAGTATTTCCTTACGCTAGTGTTTTGTCGTTATTGCCCCCGTGTTTGGGGGCAATATTATCTACCTTTGATACCATATGATGTAAGTTAACCTCCATGCAACTCTCACAACAAGACAGTCTCCGTTTAAATGTTTTATTGAATCAATCCATCGAAGCTATTCGTATTGATGATGGAAAAATGATTGTCTATGGCTTAACAGAAAAAGGTGAAGCCAGGATCCAGTTAAATCCCAACTGCAAGGATGAGAAATACATCAAGCAGGTCAAAGAGGTTATTTCCAGTCATGTGCTTGGTTCACCAGGGGGTTATCCGGTTTTTTTAAAACGCTGGACTCGCATGGGGCAGGCGCGCAGTGAAAGCCTGGAAAATTTGCTGAAACTTGGAGAGCCCGAAGCCGTGGTTGCGGTAGTGGGCGCAGAAGGTCTCACTAATGAAATAGCACGCCGTGCGTGGTGGGTGATGCCCACTGTTGATAATGCAAGACGTATGCTAGCCAGCAAGGAAGTCGCAAACGGTGACATGGGTAAAACGCTGGCGGAATTTCTACTTGAGTTTCTCCCGTTTGAAGAAGAACCGCGTAATGTAATCGAGTCCGTCCGCCTTGTGTTGCAACCGGGCTTAATCGATCAGGCTGCCAGTGATGCGCTATGGAAAATTGGGCAGCGTAAGAATGCTTTTCTGGTTGGTTTTCTGATGTCCGGCTTAAAGGAGATACCGCAACCCGTCGCGGAACATCCGAAATTAACGGACTGGCAAGCAACGCTGGTTAAACATGCCGACTCAGAAAGCAGACTTGCCAAATTCCTGTTTGATATTTTCTCGCAACCCGGCCAGGCATGGCTCAAAACAGCTGCACAGGTTCTGAAAAAACCAGGGAATCAGGATGTGGTTGTCGCCTTGTTTGAGGCGATGGAGAATTACTTTATCGCGATACGTCCGCATTCAGACAAGCGGCGCAGCATCGATCAGGTCATAGAGGAGGCCAGTTCATATTGCGCCACGCCTGAAAGTTCGATCTTTAAAGACGAAATTGAGAAACTTAAAAACGATATTCCAGATATTGTCGGTCCTCTGCAAAGTCTGTTAATTCTATCCTGTGTTGGTGAACAGTTGGCAGCGCCTATTTTTGCAACAACGGATGCAATCGGTACCGTGATGCGGCGTAAACTAGAACCCATCTCCAAACCACTTCATGAGCACCTGAATATATTGCTTGGTAGTTAATCCCGCGGAACATTTTAGTTCAAACGTAGTCAAAGGTTGCTTACGCAGCAAGAGCTGCCAGCGAAATACTATGTCTATCAATAAGTTAATGGCTATTCGCGCCTGGTGTTTCGTTGCTTTAAAAACCATTTATAACATGGTTATTATGTGACGTGATTTGTGTTTTTAAAACTGATCGCGTTAGAATAATTGAACGCGATAAAGCATTGATAGGGATAAAGTGATCCATTGACCATGGATTCATCTATTAAGGGATGGTTTGATTCATGCAATCGACGCAAAAAATTAATAAGAATAATAAGTGGTCGATCCAGGACGCCTTCAAGGCTGTGCGTGCTGAATCAGAGACAATCTGTGAACCACTTGAAGTAGAAGATTACGGCATACAAACTATGCCTGATGTCAGCCCACCTAAGTGGCACCTTGCCCATACCAGCTGGTTCTTTGAAACGTTTATCCTGAAACCCTTCGCCACAAATTTTAAAACCTTTGATCCATTGTTTGCACACTTGTTCAACTCCTATTACGAGCAAGCCGGTACGTTTCATCCAAGGCCTGAAAGAGGGCTACTTTCCCGGCCAACGGTTGAGGAGGTCTATGCGTACCGACATTACATAGATCAGTGCATGCTCGACTTATTAAGTGACGAACAGCACCCAGAACAGACAGAGATCTTGCGTCGAACGGAAATTGGTTTGAACCATGAACAACAGCACCAGGAACTGATGCTGACCGATATCAAACATATTTTTGCCTACAATCCTCTTAAACCTACTTACAAAGAATTACCCATAGCTGCGAAGGCCCGCGCAGCAGAAATGCGCTGGCACGAGCAACCTGCGGGTATTTACGAGATTGGCCATGAAATTGATAAAGCAGGTGATGGCTTTACTTATGATAATGAGTTTCCACGACACAAAGCCTATCTAGAACCTTTTCGTATTGCTTCACGGCTGACCACTAATAGAGAATTCCTTGAATTTAGTGAGGCGGGTGGCTATAAAAATCCAGCTCTGTGGTTATCGGATGGCTGGAAGGCGGTGCAAACCCAGAATTGGTCTGCACCTTTATACTGGGAGAACATCAATAACAATTGGCATGAAATGACATTGGCAGGGTTAAGACCGCTAGATCTTGATGCGCCGGTCTCCCACGTCAGTTTGTATGAGGCAACTGCGTATGCGAATTGGCGGCAAGCGCGCCTGCCAACAGAAATGGAATGGGAAGTCATTGCAAACGATCTTAATATCGAAGGAAATTTTCGCGATCAAGGATATCTGCAGCCGATATCTTCAAACAAGCCATCCAGTAATACTGGCTTATCGCAGTTTTACGGCGACGTATGGGAGTGGACACAATCCAGTTACACGCCATACCCAGGCTATCGTGCTGCGGAAGGCGCGCTGGGCGAATACAACGGCAAGTTTATGAGTAGTCAGATGGTGTTAAGAGGCGGCTCGTGTTTTACGCCTCAAAATCACATCCGGGCAAGTTATCGTAACTTTTTTTATCCCGGAGACCGTTGGCAAGTTTCAGGAATTCGATTGGCGGAGACAATTTAATGTCAAAAGAACAAACAGCGTTAGCAGAAAAAACTGAAATTCAGTTTTATGACTTTCACCCCGAAATGTCTGATTTCTATTCCGAGGTTGTGGCAGGTTTAAAGACGGAACCCAAAAAAATCCCACCCAAGTTTTTTTATGATGAAACGGGGTCACGATTGTTTGAGCAGATCTGTGAAGCGCCTGAATATTATCCCACCCGAACTGAGCAGCAAATACTAAGCACGCACGCACATGATATTGCAAAAATTATTGGCGAGCATCACTACATTATTGAGCCGGGCTGCGGCAGCTGTGAAAAAATAAAATTGCTGCTTGAAATACTCAAGCCAGAGGCCTATGTGCCCATGGATATCTCTAAAGATTTTTTACAGGAATCAGCGCAAGCTATTTCAGACGAGTATCCATGGCTAGACGTGCATGCTGCCTGTATTGATTTTACTGAGCCAATGGATTTGCCATTTTGTCCGTCAGATGCACGCAAGTTGGCATTTTTTCCTGGCTCCAGTATTGGGAATTTCGAACCAAAGCAGGCGCGAACTTTTTTGCGGCATGTTCTCAACATGGTGGGGACGGGCGGTGGCATATTGATTGGCGTTGATCTTAAGAAAGACGAGCACAAACTCAGTAATGCTTACAACGACGATGCGGGAGTGACGGCAGATTTCAACCTGAATCTACTATCACGCATCAATGCTGAACTGGATGCAGATTTTGAGCTCGATCATTTTGATCATCATGCTTTTTATAATGCAGATGTAGGTCGTATCGAGATGCATTTGGTAAGTCAGAAGTCTCAGCAAATTGTGATCGGCGATCACCTGATTTCATTTGAATCGGGTGAAACCATTCATACTGAAAGCTCATATAAATATACGATTGAAGAGTTTCAACAGCTCGGCAGTGATGCGGGTTTTACCCCGGTACAAGTCTGGACCGATCCGAAGAATCTATTTAGCGTTCATTATTTTGAAGCACCCGCTGCTTAATTATTGATAGTGAATCTGTTGCATGTTGGGTAGAACTTCCGAAAAGTAATTGACTGCTTTCGGCCAAAAGCGGACGGTCAGACAAATATAATTAAAGCAAGAAAGCGGACATTCAACGGTTGAGCTAAGGGGCGCGCTTTAGCGCGTCCGCTTCCTTGAGCGATTTGTTATGCAGCATTACTATTCATTCTCCGGTGAATCATCAAAGCTACTATTGACTCTGGCTTCGCAAGTTTCAAAATCTAAAAACCCATTATTTTCAAATTCTTCAAGTTTGTCATATGAAGCTAAATAGTCGCCATCAGGTTCTACATCAATTGCCACATTAATATCATCAGCACGTTCATAAGATGCTTTAAAACGCTCTAATTGTTCTAAAAGTTCTACCTGTTTTTCTCTATCTACTGATTTGTCAAATATGACGCGTAACGTTCTATGGCCACCTTGTTCTACAAGTTCCTGAATTTCTGGTTTTAACTCTGGATCAGTAGAATTAGCCCTAACCACATCACCATAATTTAGGCCATAAGCAAAGAAAGGGACATTCGCTATACGGTATAAATCATTCCCTAATATCTCTGCCCAAAGTGACTCGCCGCCTATCGCCCAATGATTGGGTAAATCAATATGCAATTTGTCCAAGTTCTCATCAGTCATTGTTTATTCTCCAAGACTTATTTGTGCCCAACTCAGTAATTGTATTGTCATCTTTTAAAATAAACTCTCTACCTTTGGCAAACATTTCCTTTGGCTTTTTAAGCTTAATTAGATCCTTCCTTTCTGGATCATATATTCCTTTAGTTAGGAAGTTAAATCTGGCTTTAGTGAGACTGATACCATAATTTGGTCCACCCATAGCAATATCAGCATCATTGTTACCCTGACCATCATCTTCCCACCAACATACGTTACATATATCATAAGAACTAGGTTCATTTAATGTACGATAACCACAGCATGGGCAAGAAATAAGTTCAGTAGGTGTCCCTTCAATTTCACCTTCAAAGTTAGAGGTTTCTTTCAATTTATGGAGAAGGAATTCATTTGTTACTGCTTTTAACTCGTCCTCTAACCACAGCAATAAAATACAATCATATTTTGATTCATCTGCATTACTTAGTAATTCTTCATTTTCGAATTCATGCTGTATATCTGAAGGCAATTTCTTCCAACCTACTGTGTCTTCCCAATTTTCAAGTAGCATGACCTCTAGCTGATCAGCTCTTTCTTCACTTGTGAGGTGCTGTAATTGTAATTTAGATACAATTTTTATCGCTTCAGACCGTTCCATATCTCTCATGATGCCTAACTATATTTATACAGACCAAAGTTCGGATTACAACCCGGCATTTAGCCCCATTTATCGGAGTTCTTATAATATTTCAACACCTTAGGTGCTGTCACGTGCTGCTTCACAAATGTGTTACACGGTATTATTGCCGGGTTTGCTCCCGAAAATATTAAAATACTATAAATCAACTAGATATAGAGAATATTAGGTTTAGTTAATAAAAACATCTGTCTGAGCGCAGAATTAGCGGGGATGATGAGTGTCCGGTATTGAGTGATGCAATTGACGTGATATTTTCGGTATGTCGAATGGCGGCAACGGGTCGACTGCCGTCATCCAACCTGATGAAGCGTCTAAATTTGTCCCTATGCCTCAGAACGGCCAGAAGCAGACATACATTACTTGTATTGCAGGTTTTTTAGTATGGTTTATCTCGTATGTTTAGCCAGAACAGAACTCGCGACAATATAATCTCACCAACAAAGAAAATAACCACAACAGTAACGGCCGTTGCTAGATCAAGACCAAACATTTGCCAAAATAAAAAAAGTGGAAATATCGATTCGGGAAGCTGGTCCAGGCCAAGCGCCCTGGAACTAGGTGCTAAACCCAACCGTCGCTTGATAAAGCTGGAAGTAAGATCCCCGGATAGTGATACCACTGCAAACAATACGCCAATCTGTATTGAGTAGCCGACTAATACGACACCAACCGAGGTTACAAAGATTGAAGAAATAATGCCACGTATAGTTTTTGATGCCCCGAACAAGGGGCGACCGTCGATAAATCTTTTGCCTCCATCCAGGGGATAAGCCAGTCTAGCTCCAAGGAGCTTTTTCGCGATAACTGGCGCGCCGTTAGCCAACAATAATAAAATTAAAATCTTTATGACTAATACAGTATCTGGAAGGAACATATGTGTTTTACTTAAATTCGTTCATGAGCTACTAAATATGAAACGTAATACTTTCTGGACTGGCATCAATCAATGTCCGCTTTGGTCGCTCTCGGCCTTCCATGGCCTTCCATGGCCTTCGCGACACCTGTGCATGACCTCCAGGGATGGAGGGAATGCAGATGAATTGTCTGGAACAATTCCTGTCCATGCACAATGGGTCGTTAACCGTTATCGCTGTTTGTGTAACCAAACATTCCGTTTATTTGATTCTTTTTCAGAGACTTCAAGATAATAGGTGTCGTGTTCTGCGTCTGTAAGGGTGACTTTAAACTCCATTAGCTCGTCGCGGCGGAAGACGGTGAACGTAACCGTATCACCGGCAGAGTAGGGAGAGAGATGCGTGAGTAGATTATTTTTATTCGTTTGTAGATTGTTGATCGCGATCACGATATCGCCTGTCGCCAGTCCTGCATTTTGCAGGCAACCATCATCATGGATAACCTGTATTGTTGCGCCGAGAGGGTTGGCAACAAACTTGGCGCCTAGCTGAAAAGCAGGGGGCTCGTGTTTCTTGCCCACTTTGCCACCGGTGTCATCATATGATGCGGTTGCTCTGGTTTTTAATGCTATTCCCATGGTTTCGAGTAACGGCGAGAGGGGCAGATCTTTGGTGGTGGTGAGATAGTCTTCAAAAAATTCGTCGAGCGGGAGCCCTACGATCTTGCTCGCAATCGTTTGTATCGTGTTGTTGGTGACACCGATGAGCGGTTTTCCATATTCCTGCCATAACAAACGCATGACATCATCCAGCGAGGCCTGGTTGTTGGTGAGTTCTCTTATGGTTAAATCGAGTGACAAGGCAAGCAAACCGCCCTTGACGTAATAGCTAACAATGGCATTGGGTGCGTTTTCATCTTGCTGATAGAATTTTGTCCAGGCCTCATAGCTTGATTCAAGCAGGGTTTGTTTGAGTCGACCTGAGCCACGCATGACGCGGGTAATGTTCTTTCCTAACAATTCCAGGTAATTCTTTTCTTCTATTGCCTGGCTTCTGATGAGACAGAGCTCATCGTAATACGAGGTGATGCCTTCAAAAGCCCACATCAGCTCTGTATAAGATTCGCTTTGTAGTTGATAGGGGATAAACGTCTCGGGTTTGATGCGTTTAATATTCCAGGTGTGAAAATATTCGTGACTAAATAATCCGAGTAGCGTGATGTAACCATCTGATGGCTGCGTCATGTTTTTGGTTGGCAAATCTTTTCGGCTACAGATCAGAACGGTAGAACTTCTATGTTCAAGGCCACCATAACCATCACCGACGACGGTTAACATAAATACATACCGCTCCATTTCAGGAAGCTCACCGAACATGTTGACGTGTGTCTGGCAGATCTTTTTGACGTCATCACATAAGCGTTGCATGTCTGTCTGGTGCTTGCCGGTGATGACAATATGGTGAGGTGTGTTAGCAAGTTCAAACGATGTCTCAACAAATGAACCCATTTCAACCGGGTGATCGATGAGTTCATCATAATCACTCGCAAGGTAATTGCCAGGTTTAAACAATTCAGCATCAAGTCGTGACAATGATGTCGCAACCTGCCAGCTATTATATTTTTCACCTTCCGGAAGCTGTATGTTTACTGCGTGCGGTTGATGTTCTTGTCCTTTTACAGCAAGGAATACGCTGCTGCCATTGTAAAAGGCGTGGGTCGTATCGAGATGTGTCGTTCTGACTGACATGTCCCACGCGTAAACAGTATATTTGACAACCAGCTTTCCTTTGCAAGCGGCACATTGCCAGGTTTGTTTATCAAGCTTGCTAACAGAAATACTTTCTTTTCTACAGGAAGCGGATAGGGTGACTATATTCTTCGCAAAATCCCTAATCAAATAACTGCCCGGAATCCAGGCGGGTAGCCATAGGGTTTGGCCTGTAGGATCAGGTTTGTTGATAGTTAATGTAATCTCGAAGATGTGTGCTTCGGGTTTGCTAGGAATTATGTTGTAGTGGAGGTGGTTTTTTGTTTTTTGCATGTTAGGGTCGTTCTACCTTTACCCATACTTCGTTAACATCGGTTGATCGTATACGTGTTTGATGGGTTATCCCGGAACTTCTGAGGTTTTCTTCCTGATCGGTGCCACCCAGGAATAACCATTCGCCAATTTTTCCGGTAATCGTTGTCTCTATTTCACTATATTCGATTGCACTATTATCAGCGGAAGATTGTTGCAAGGGTCTGATGGTGAGTGTCACCTGATTACCATGTGTCCGTGGCATGACACTATAACCTGTCATGACTTCCTGGTAGGTAATGGATTCGGTTACTGTTCCGTCGGGGTTACGTGTTCGGGTTGCAGTGGGAATCGACTGGCCCATTGAAATACTGGCCCAGTAACCTTCCGTAACGGACATGATTTGCACGGCAGGTTTGTTTTTTGAGCTTTCTGTCTGATATATACGCGCATCAAATTTGGCTTTTTCATTGGTGATGGCTATCTGGCCTTCCACTCCCGATTCTTTTGCGTCTGTTTGTCGACCCCCTGTTGGATTACCCATGGATACTGAAATGCGTAGCTGGTTTTTATCGATATCGATCTCTTCGAGTAGCTCCTGGATTTCACTAATATTTTCAGGAGAACTTTTAATAATCAGCTTATAGCCTGTGCCAGTAATACTTGCACTTTCATCGAGCATAGGCTTAATGATAGGAATAACTTCGTCAGCAGGTCGGTGTTGTAATTGAATCGTCTCGATGATCATCGCCGACCAGAGATTGGTCGATACCAGGAATAAAATAACGGACAGGAATTGTTTCATTTTAAATGTGAAGCTGGGTAAAGTCGCGTTCGGGTTGGCTGTGTTCCCAAACCTCATTGAAATGACGTTCCAGTTCGAACGAATCAGATGGGTTGTTGAAATTCGCGATGGCTTCAAAGCGGCTTGCCAGTTTGCGATGTAACAGGCCGCGGCCATCAACGATTAGATAACATTCTTGATTGGCGGCATAGTCTTCATGCACTTTGCGAATTTCTATTGTGCTGCTAAGGCGCCTGGATAACTCTAATAATCGGTGGCCCAATTTTATAGCCCTGTCTGGATCGATAACAAGAAATCTGATTTTGGCTTTTCTGTCTTTAACCGCAAGTGATCTGACGGCACTGATGAACTCGGCATTGTCGAACACCCTCGGATCAAGATCACGGCTAAAGACGACAAGACGGTGGTTAGCTTGTGACACGAGGCGCTCCGCAATCAACCGATTGTCTTCGCTGGATTCAATGACAATGTCATCAGAGTCCTCTCCGAGCATACAATCTGCCCAGCTCTTTGATTTTGTGTCGTCCTCAGAATCTTCCATGCTTAAATTATAAAGTATTTACAACGGGTTGCCAGTTTCTAGTTCGCGAATCATATCCTGATGCACAATATTCGCTTCAAGATAGGCCTCACCCTGACAATTGCTCAGGTGAGCGACTTAGCTAATCCGATATAGGTAGCAGGCGTGAGTTCTTTTAATCGTGTTTTTTCATTCTCAGGGATCTCGAGGCTATCGATAAAGACCTGCATACTTTTCTTCGTGATACGCTGACCACGGGTGAGGGCTTTGAGCTTTTCATAGGGTTCTGGCACACCATAGCGGCGCATCACTGTCTGGATGGGCTCCGCGAGAACTTCCCAGTTATTTTCGAGCTCATCCAACAGGGCCTGTTCATTTACCTGCAACTTGGAAATGCCACGCAACGATGAGTGATAAGCAATCAGGCAATGCGCAATACCTACGCCGAGATTTCTAAGCACTGTTGAGTCCGTTAGATCTCGTTGCATACGCGAAACGGGAAGTTTTAGTGCCAGGTGATCAAAGATTGCATTGGCGATACCCACGTTGCCTTCGGAATTTTCAAAATCGATTGGGTTTACTTTGTGCGGCATGGTGGATGAGCCGACTTCACCGGCGATAGTCTTTTGTTTGAAATAACCAAAAGAAATGTACGTCCAGACATCCCGGTTGAAATCGAGAAGAATATTATTGAAACGCATCAGCGCGTGAAAATACTCGGCGATATAGTCATGCGGTTCGATCTGCGTGGTCATCGGGTTAAACTCTATACCCAAATCGGTCACAAATGATTCTGCAAATGCCGGCCAGTTTACATCGGGATAGGCTGAGACATGGGCGTTGTAGTTACCAACGGCACCATTAATCTTTCCGAGGATCGTGACACTCTTTAGTTGTTCGATCTGTCTTTTAAGCCGGTAGACAACATTGATTACTTCTTTGCCGATTGTGGTCGGTGATGCTGGCTGACCATGGGTGTGTGCCAGCATGGGGATTTCTTTTGTTTGCTGGCTCAGTGACTGAAGACTATCTATCAGCTCATCGATGACGGGGAGCAAAACCGTATCGCGTGCGCTCTTAAGCATCAGAGCATGCGAGAGATTATTAATGTCTTCCGAGGTGCAGGCAAAGTGAATGAACTCACTGACTTTATCAATTTCTTGGTTGCCCGCAATTTTTTCTTTTAGAAAATACTCAACCGCTTTTACGTCGTGGTTAGTGGTCTTTTCGATATCCTTGACGCGCTGCGCATCATCTATAGAGAAGTCGGTCACGATAGCATCAAGATAGGCGGAGGCTGTTTTGGAAAATGCCGGAACCTCTGCGATTTTCTTTTCGGCAGCCAAATGCTGTAACCAACGTACCTCGACAATCACACGGTGCTTGATCAGGGCATATTCGCTAAACAATTCTCTAAGCGGTGCGCTCCGGGCGGCATAGCGACCATCGATAGGGGATATTGCGGTGAGTGCTGTTAAATCCATGTTGTACCTGCTCAATTCTGTCAGGCATGAATTCTAGCATTTATTAGCTATATTTTGGATTAGTTATATTTTGGATCTGTTATGTTTTGGTGCCCGGCGGCCCCATAAACATGGAGATACGAGTTCAGGATCTAACTTGACCTGCGTGAATCTGTTTCATGCAGGTGCATTTAATTTAAGCTGCTCGGCGCTGCTCTAATCAGCGCTATGCAACTTTATAGATAAGCCCTGGGTTGAACATTAATTCATCTTTCTGCAACTGGCCAAGTGGGCAGCCGTCATGATCGCATTCTGCGAGGCGATCAAATTTAAACTTGCCGTCATCAGATTCGATGGTTGAAAAAATGGGTTTGCCCAGATGGGAGCCAATTGCGGGACCGTATTTATTACTCACTGCCTGTACCTCTCAAAACGTGTATTTGGGGATGTATTACTTACACGTTAGGTATCGGCGAGAGGTTGCCAGGCTTTAGTATTGGTGTGATCCAGGTATCAGTTTTGATCAGAAGAGGATGCATTTCGTGAAGTGCCGCACAAACACCAATCTGCTGGCATATAAAGCCAGCAGATTGATGGATTTCGGAGTTTGTTCAAACCTGGCTGCCACAGCCTAGCTCGATAATTGGCGCAGCACATAATGCAGGATGCCGCCATGCTGGTAATACTCGACTTCCTTAGGTGTATCAATGCGAACATTGACCTTAAATGTCTTCTTTTTACCATCCGGGCTAATGGCAAGAATATCAGCCTGTTTGGCTTTGCCGTCCTTCAGCTCGCCAACGGTGAGCATCTCATGCCCCGTCAGACCGAGCGATTTGGCAGAGTCTCCTGCCTTAAACTGAAGGGGAAGAATACCCATGCAGACCAGGTTGGTTCTGTGAATGCGCTCGTAACTTTCGGCTATTACCGCACGTACACCGAGTAAGTTTGGTCCTTTGGCTGCCCAGTCTCGTGATGAGCCAGAGCCGTATTCTTTACCGGCAAGCACAACCAATGGGAAACCTTCATCGCGATACTTCATTGCGGCATCGTAAATGGAGGTCTGTTCGCCACTGGTCAGGTGAATCGTGATACCGCCTTCCGTGCCGGGCGCTAATAGATTGCGGAGTCGGATGTTTGCAAACGTGCCGCGCATCATCACTTCATGGTTACCCCGACGAGAGCCATAGGAATTAAAGTCGGTTGGTTTAACGCCATGCTCAACCAGATAGGCGCCGGCTGGACTATCCGCCTTAATCGCACCTGCTGGGGAGATGTGGTCGGTAGTGACCGAATCACCTAACACCGCTAGTATGCGGGCAGCAAAAATGGGCTTAAGTGCACCAGGTTCGGCCTGCATGCCTTCAAAGTAGGGTGGATTCTGGATATAAGTGGAATCATCCTGCCAGTCAAACTGTTTGCCACTGCCTGCTGCCAGGGTTTTCCAGTGATCAGTGCCCATGAAGACGTTCTTATAGCAGTCGCTAAATTGAGCTCGAGTCACACTTCTGCTCAGAACTTCCTGCAGCTCCCGTTGGTCGGGCCAGATATCACGCAAATAGACATCTGTACCGTCGTCAGTTTGAGCAAGGGGCTCGTTATACAAGTCTATATCCATGCGACCGGCGATGGCGTAGGCGACAACTAGAGGCGGAGAGGCGAGATAATTCATGCGCACCTCGGCATGTACCCGGCCTTCAAAGTTTCGGTTGCCTGACAACACAGAGCAAACCGTCAGATCGCCATCATGAATGGCTTTACTGACTTCGGTTGGAAGGGGACCGGAATTACCGATACAGGTCGTACAACCATAACCGACGACATTGAAACCCAGCTTATTCAGGTCATCGAGCAGACCGGCTTCTTCCAGATATTCGGTGACCACGCGCGAGCCTGGCCCTAATGAGGTTTTCACCCAGGGTTGTACTCTTAAGCCTAAGGCCGCCGCTTTTTTCGCAACCATGCCTGCGCCAATCATTACCGATGGATTTGAGGTGTTAGTACAGGATGTGATGGCCGCAATGACAACGGCGCCATCCTTCATGGTGATGGGTTGGCCTGCAATGGTGGTCT